>ERZ772812.12-NODE-12-length-259026-cov-12.506265_pt1 | contig 259026 bp, 223 predicted proteins | sample MGYA00511343_ERZ772812 | MGnify/ENA primary metagenome ERZ772812 (study PRJEB29015, sample SAMEA2737706) | human gut metagenome | biome: human gut; feature: human-associated habitat; material: faeces | place: China | collected 2012 ...
GCATCTACTCGATCGTCAAGGAGCTGCGCAACGAGAACATCGACGTGGTGAACTATACGACCAACACGCAGTTGTTCATCCAGCGGGCGCTGAACCCGGCCAAGATCTCGTCGATCAACCTCAACGAGCAAACCAAGACCGCGGCAATCTACCTGAAACCGGAAGAAGTTTCGCTGGCGATCGGCAAAGGCGGCCTGAATATCCGGCTCGCGAGTATGCTGACCGGATACGATATCGACGTCTACCGCGAACTGGAAGAGGAAGACATCGCCCTGGATACGTTCAAAGACCGGATCGACGGCTGGATTATCGACAAGCTGAAAAGCATCGGCTGCGACACGGTCAAGAGCGTGCTGGAACTCTCCGTCGCGGAACTGGCCCAGCGTTCCGACCTGGAGGAAGAGACCGCGCAGGAGATCATCGACATCCTGAAATCGGAAGAAGAGGACGTGAGCCTGGACGAATTTAAGGATGAGATCGACGAAGCGATCATCGATAAGTTCAAGAGCATCGGCCGCGACACGGCCAAAAGCGTACTGGAACTTTCGGCCGAAGAACTGGCCAAGCGCACGGGGATCGACGCCGAAACCCTGCAGGAGGTACTGAATATTTTGAAATCGGAATTCGAATAGCGCGCGGAAACGGGCCGGACGAAGGAAGCCGGCCGCGAACGATCGCAGAACGTTACGAAAGAGGAATGAATACATTCGCTTTATCCATGTGCATCGGCCTGGGCGCAGGCATTGCGGACATCGTCCCGATGATCGCGCAGAAACTGCCGGCGCACTCGACGGTATCCGTTTTCCTGCACTACTTTTTCGTTTCGATCGTGATCGTGAACATGGATTTGCCGCACATCCCCTGGTGGATCGAGGGAGGCGTGGTAGGCCTCGCGCTGACGATCCCGATGCCGATTCAGGCGGGGCACGCCGACCGCAAGCCGTTGCCCGTCATCGCGGCGAACGCCGTCGTACTGGGAACGCTGGTCGGGATAGCGGGTCACCTGCTACGGTGACCGTCCGGCAAACAACTTAGATAAGAACAAATAAGAGTCGATATAGATCCGAACCCGAAAAACGAAGCAATATGTCAAATGAAAGAAGACTTAGACTCCATCAGGTTGCAAGAGAGTTAAAAGTGGGACAAACAACAATTATTGAATTTCTTGAAAAAAAGGGAATCAAGGTGGACAATTCGCCCAGTTCGATCATCGAACCGGCTGCGTATGCCATCCTGGATAAAGAGTTCGGCGGAAACAAGCACATCGAGAAGGTGAATATCCGTGAAAAGATAAACCTGAAGCATGAATCCGTTTCGCTGGACGACCGCAAGGAGAACGAGCAAAACGGCTCCGACGACGGCGCCGATTTCAAGAACGAGGTAATTATCAAAAGCGGCGTGATCAATGTCAAGGACGAAGTGGCGAGAATGGCCACTCCTAAAATATTGGGTAAGATCGATCTATCGAACAACCACAAGAAGAAAAATACGACGGAACCGGCTGCGGAGAAAAAACCTGAAGCTCCGAAGGCCGCTCCCGTCGCGACCCCCGTGAAGAAACAGGAAACGCCCAAACCGGCTGTCGAGCCGGTCGTCAGCGCTCCGGCTGCCCCTGCTACGCCGGCAGCGGCCGCCCCGGTTGCCGCCTCCGTCCCCCATGCAGCACCGGCCGCTGCGCCCAAGCCCTCCGAAACCGTTGCGGAAACAACGGCCGATAAGACGGAAGTCGTAATCCAGAACCAGACCTACGACCAGCGGATGGCCGCCGACGAAAGCAACCTATTCCGTCCGGGTGAAGGCACTAAACTGTCGGGGCCGAAGGTTTTGGGGAAAATCGACGTGAAATCCTTCGAGAAGAAGAAGGGCGAGGACAGCCACCGCAAACGGGAGAAACGCAAGCGGATTTCGAAAGACAAAGTAGACATTACGCAGAAGCAAAACCAGCCGACCGGCAAGGACAACCGGCCGAAGGCTGCGCCGAACGGCGCTCCGGGCGCGGCGGGTTCCGGCAAAAGCTCCTTCAAGGACAGGCGGAAAGGGAAAGCGGTAAAACCGGTGGTAAAAGCGGAAATCAGCGAAGAAGAAGTACAGAAACAAATCAAAGATACCCTGGCCCGTCTGACGGCCAAAGGTCCGAAGTTCAAAACGTCGAAGCACCGCCGCGACAAGCGGGAAGCGGTATCGGCCCGTATGAACGAAGAGCTGGAACGCCAGGAAAAAGAAAAAAGCGTACTGAAGGTGACCGAATTCGTAACGGTCAGCGAACTGGCGACCATGATGGACGTCAGCGTAACCGACGTCATCACGGCCTGCATGAACCTGGGGCTGATGGTTTCGATCAACCAGCGCCTCGACGCCGAAGCGTTGGTCGTGGTGGCCGAAGAGTTCGGTTTCAAAGTCGAGTTCGTTGCGGTTGAGATTCAGGAAGCAATCGACACGGAGGACGAAACGGACGAAGACGCCGTTCCGCGGCCGCCGATCGTTACGGTGATGGGGCACGTCGACCACGGTAAAACGTCGTTGTTGGATAACATCCGCAAGGCGAACGTAATCGCCGGCGAAGCGGGCGGTATCACGCAACACATCGGGGCATACAGCGTGAAACTCGACGACGGCCGGCGCATCACGTTCCTCGATACGCCGGGTCACGAAGCGTTTACGGCCATGCGTGCCCGCGGGGCGAAAGTGACCGACGTGGCGATCATCATCGTAGCCGCGGACGACAACGTGATGCCGCAAACCGTCGAGGCGATCAACCATGCGGCCGCCGCACAGGTTCCGATCGTTTTCGCGATCAACAAGATCGACAAGCCGGGAGCCAACCCGGAAAAGATCAAAGAGGAACTGTCGGCCATGAACTACCTGGTTGAAGATTGGGGCGGTAAATACCAGTGCCAGGAGATCTCGGCCAAGCAGGGCATCAACCTCGACAAGTTGCTCGAAAAGGTGCTGCTCGAAGCCGAATTCCTCGACCTGAAAGCCAATCCCGACCGGAAAGCCCAAGGCGCGGTGATCGAATCCACGCTGGATAAAGGGCGCGGTTACGTTGCGACAGTGCTGGTACAGAACGGCACGCTGCGGGTCGGCGACATGCTGCTGTCGGGCATCTACACCGGCCGCGTGAAGGCGATGTTCAACGAACGCGGCACGCGGATCACCGAAGCGCCCCCGTCCACGCCGGTGCTGGTGCTCGGGCTGAACGGCGCTCCGCAAGCCGGGGACTCGTTCAACGTGATGGACGACGAACGTTCGGCGCGCGACATCGCCAACAAGCGCGAACAGTTGCAGCGGATGCAGGGCCTGCGCACCCAGAAGCACATCACGCTCGACGAAATCGGACGCCGCATCGCGATCGGCAATTTCAAGGAGCTGAACATCATCATCAAGGGCGACGTGGACGGTTCGATCGAAGCGATGGCCGACTCGCTGATCAAACTGTCGAAAGAAGAGGTTCAGGTCAACGTGATTCACAAGGCCGTAGGCCCGATCTCCGAATCGGACGTGATCCTGGCCGCCGCTTCGAACGCCGTGATCGTCGGATTCCAGGTGCGGCCTTCCGCCGCGGCCCGGAAACTGGCAGAGAAGGAAGAGATCGAAATCCGACTCTACTCGATCATTTACGACGCGATCAACGATATCAAAGACGCCATCGAGGGTATGCTCGCCCCGGTGATGAAGGAGGAAATCGTATGTTCGGTCGAAGTGATGGAAGTGTTCAAGATCACGAAGGTCGGCACGGTCGCCGGCTGTCTGGTGCGCGAAGGCAAGATTACGCGGCATACGAACATCCGCGTAATCCGCGACGGCATCGTGGTCTACACCGGCAAGCTCGGTTCGCTGAAGCGTTTCAAGGATGACGTCAAAGAGGTGAACAACGGGCTCGAATGCGGACTGAACATCGAGAATTACAACGATATCCACGTAGGCGATATCATCGAAGGTTACGAACAGGTCGAAGTTAAAAAATAACCTCGCCGACGCCGAACCCGTCGTTTTGCGGGCCGTCCTCACGAATCCGGGGCGGCCCGCTTCGATTTTATGCCGGTCATCCGGCACGAATTTCCGATAAAATGATTAATTTTGGCAGAAACCGAACCGAATAACCCAAAATTAGCCTATGAAACTTTTGTTAAGCTTCGCACTGATGCTGTCCGGCCTGGCGGTACAGGGCGCCAGATTTTCCCCGATGCAGGCCGTCGACCTGCAGTGCGAGTACCTGACTACGCCGCTGGGGATCGACGTCGCCGAACCCCGCCTGATGTGGAAATTGCAATCTCCGGTCGGAGGAGTCTCCCAGAGCGCCTACCGGGTCGTCGTGGCGACCTCGCCCGAGCAGCTCGAAGCCGGGAACGCCGACGTATGGAACTCGGGGCGGATCAAATCCGGCGACCAGACGGTCGTATGCAGCCCCGCCGCTCCGCTGAAGTCGCATACCCGTTACTTTTGGAAAGTCGAAACGTGGGACGACAACGGCCGTATGCCGGTCACTACGCCGGTATCGTGGTTCGAAACCGGCAAGATGACGCCCGGCGAATGGAAGGCGCAATGGATCACCGACTCGCACGACAAACAGTATAAGCCCGCCCCAATGTTCCGCCGCGAATTCGCGACCGGAAAGCAGATTGCTTCGGCCCGCGCCTATATCTGCGGACTGGGTTACTACGAACTTTACCTGAACGGGGAGCGCGTGGGCGACCATCTGCTCGATCCGGGCTATACCGATTTCTCGAAACGGGTGCTCTACGTAACTTACGATATCACCGCTCAACTCGGCGAAGGTAAAAATTGCATCGGGGTCGTGCTCGGTAACGGCTGGTATAACGAACAAACTCCGGCCGTGTGGAACTTCCATCTGGCTCCGTGGCGCAACCGCCCGCGGCTACTGTGCGAACTGCATGTCACCTACCGGGACGGATCGACCGAAACGATCGGCAGCGACGCTTCGTGGAAAACGGCGACCGGCCCGTTGCTGTACGACAACCTGTACACCGGCGTAACGTACGACGCCCGGCTCGAACAGCCGGGATGGAACCGTCCCGGATTCGACGACGGCGCCTGGCAGCCCGCCGTGACCGTCCAATCGCCCGCGCCGCTGATCGAAGCGCAGAAAATGGCGGCCGTCGCCGCATCCGGATCGGTAAAACCGGTATCGGTCGAGAAGATCAACGACACGGTATACGTCTACAACCTGGGGAAAAACTTCGCCGGAGTATGCCGACTGCGCGTGAAGGGGCCGCGCGGAACCGTCGTAACGATGCGGCACGGCGAATTGCTCGATTCGGCCGGACGGGTCGATCAGAGGAACATCAACATGCACCTGCGCCCGACGAACGCATCGGAGATCAGCCAGTTCGACACCTATATTCTCAAAGGCGAAGGCGCCGAAACCTTTATGCCTCCGTTCACGTATCACGGTTTCCAGTACGTCGAGGTAACGACCAGCGTACCGCTGCAACTGACGGCCGAGAACCTCGAAGGCATAGTCATGCACAGCGACGTGCGACCGACCGGCGATTTCAGTTGTTCGAACAAACTGATCAACCAAATATTCGACATTTCGAAACGCTCGTACCTGAGCAACCTGTTCGGCATCCCGACCGACTGCCCGCACCGCGAAAAGAACGGCTGGATGGCCGACGGCTACATGGTGCAGGAAGCCGGCATGATCAATTTCGACAGCCGGAACATCTACGCCAAATGGGTGAACGATATGATCGACGCGCAGGAGGCCGACGGCAACGTGCCGGGTATCGTCCCGACTTCGTGGCACTGGGATTCGAACTGGGCCGGCCCGATGTGGGACGCCGCGATCTTCATCACGCCGCACCTGCTGTACCAATACAGCGGCGATACGCGGGCGATCGAAACGATCTACCCGGCGGCCAAACGTTACCTGGAGTACTTGCAAACGCGCGAGGAAGCGAACGGCACGATCAACCACGGACTCGGGGACTGGCTGTTCTACAAAGCGCAGACGCCGGTCGATTTCATGGCCACGTGTTTCTATTACTGGGATAACGTGCTGATGGCGCAGATGGCCCGGCTGACCGGCCGCGAACCGGAAGCCGCCCCTTACGAAGCGAAAGCCGAAAAGCTGAAAGTCCTGATCAACGAACTGTTTTTCGATCCCGAAAAGGTCTGCTATTCGAACGGCACGCAACTGTCGTACGCGCTGCCGCTCTATGTCGGTATCGTCCCGGAACAATACGAGAAACGATTGGCCGAAAACCTGAACTGTTGCATTGCGGACAACGATTACAGCCTCGATTTCGGCTTCATCGGCAGTCTGGTCGTACCGGCCGTGTTGTCCGACTACGGATATGCCGACGCCGTCTACCGGATGGTCACCAAAACCACGCTACCCTCATGGGGCTACTGGATCGAACAGTGCGGAGCGACCTCGCTGTTCGAAACGTGGGACGTCCTGCGGAACATCGGCGACGCATCGCGCAACCACCCATCAATGGGCGCCGTCAGTGCCTGGATGTACAAAACGCTGGCCGGCATCCAGGTCGATCCGGAACAACCGGCATTCCGGCACGTGCTGATCCGCCCGGCTTTCGTCGACGGATTGAACTGGGCGAAGGCGTCTTACGATTCGCAGCGCGGCGAGATCCGCAGCGCCTGGGAGCGCAACGGCGACCGGGTAACGCTGAACGTGCAGATCCCTGCCAACATGACGGCCACCGTATCGCTGCCGTCCGCCGCCGTCGAAGCAGTCGGCTGCAAAGGAAATGCGAAAAACATCCGGAAAATCACGGACAAAAAGTCGTCCGGAGTCGCTTACCGGATCGGTAGCGGAGCCTACCGTTTTACCTGTACGATAAACTGAAAAACCCAATCATAACCGATACAAACAACTGAAATATGGATTCCAATGAATTTTCGAGGCGGGAATTTCTGAAAAGAGTTCTCGCGCTGTCGGCGGCAGCGGCCCTGCCGACCATCCTGACGAAAAACACGTTGTCGGCGGCCCGGCCCAAACCGCGGATCGTCGGCCCGAACGAACGGGTCAACCTGGCCGTCTGCGGGATCGGCAACCGGGGCGGCGAAATTCTCCGCGAGTTCGCTAAAACGGGCGAGGCCAACATCGTCGCGCTGTGCGACGTAGACATGGGGGCCCCGCACACCGAACAGTCGCTGAAGCAATTCCCGAACGTGCCGCGCTTCCAGGATTTCCGGCAGATGTTCGACAAGATGGGCGACCAGATCGACGCCGTTTCGGTCGGGGTTCCGGACTTCTCGCACTTCCCGATCTGTATGCTGGCGATGTCGCTCGGCAAGCACGTCTATACCGAGAAGCCGATGGCACGCACGTTCTACGAGGTCGAGCTGATGATGAAAGCGGCAAAAAAGTACAAGGTAGTCAACCAGATGGGCAACCAGGGCCACTCCGAAGGGAATTATTTCCAGTTCAAGGCATGGAAAGACGCCGGAATCATCAAGGACGTTACGGCGATCACCGCCCACATGAACGCGCCGCGTCGCTGGCACGGCTGGGATACGAACATCAAAAGTTTCCCTCCGGGACAGCCGGTCCCGCAGACGCTCGACTGGAACACCTGGCTGATGACGGCCCGTTTCCACGATTACAACAAGGACTACGTCAACGGACAATGGCGCTGCTGGTACGATTTCGGCATGGGCGCCCTCGGCGACTGGGGTGCTCACATTCTGGATACCGCCCACCAATTCCTCGAATTGGGACTGCCCTACGAGATCGACCCGGTGCGGATCGACGGGCACAACGACTTCTTCTTCCCGCAGGCCTCGACGCTGGTGTTCAAATTCGGAGCGCGCGGCAACATGCCGCCGGTGGACGTCACCTGGTACGAAGGACAGAAGAACATCCCGCCAGTGCCGGAAGGCTACGGCGTATCCGAGCTGGATCCGAACATTCCGGCCCCGAGTACCGGGCAAATCCAGCCGGCCAAGCTGAATCCGGGCAAAATCATTTATAGCAAGGAACTGACCTTCAAGGGCGGTTCGCACGGCAGCCTGCTGTCGATCATCCCGGAAGAAAAGGCCAGGGAGATGGCGTCACAGTTGCCGGAAGTCCCCCAGAGCTCGTCGAATCACTACAAAAATTTCCTGTTGGCCTGCAAGGGACAGGAACAAGCACGGTCGCCGTTCGACGTCGCCGGGCCGCTTTGCCAAGTGTTCAACCTCGGCGTGCTGGCGCAGCGCCTGAACGCGAAACTGCTGTTCGACCCGAAGAAAAAAGTGATCACCAACAACGAACGGGCCAACAAGCTGCTGAAAGACCTGCCGCCGCGCGAAGGCTGGGAAGAGTTCTACAAACTGTAAAAAATGCCGGACAGATTTTAAAATCTGTCCGGCATTTTTTATTACCGAATCCTACATCCGGCATATAAACGACCAGCCGAAAGAATCAACCGGCTTTGACGTAATCATTCCACGTATTCACATACTCGTTACCGTCCGCATCTACGGATTTGAAAGTACAACTTCTGCGTTTTTCCTGAGCACAGGGAATCTGAACTTCCTCACCGCCATCCCCCTCCGAACCGGCCAATGCTTCGACGTTTTCAAGCAACAGATCATCAGCCGACCTGTTTTTACAATCATACTGCACAAAAGCTCCTAAAGCCGCTACGGCTAACACGACCGAACCGGAAAAAATAACTGTTTTTTTCATAGAATCTACATTTAATGAATATCAGGCAATTTAAATCTCACCATTTCGGGTTCGAACGACTCGGGATTCAAATAAAAAGCATACAACCACTCATCGTCCGTATCCGGCTGAATATAACATACCGGTCTGTCCAATAAATATTTATGCACCGGATTCCCATTCCAGTCGCAAAGATATACCTCTTTTACATACCCGGGAGAATAACCGTTTCTCTTTATAGACCTCTCCCGTTCCGAATAATCGATTTTAGGATCGGCACAGTAGATAAACGCATCTGTAACCGATAATTGATACCCCGATTCATAATGATCGACAATTTTATAAGTTCCATCGGTTCGTTGCGTGCATATCGGCAACCGATCGAATAATCTGACCCTGTTCGACACCGTACTATCTCCAAGCGTAAAAATCTCGACAAATTTCGAATTAGAACAGGAATAAACGAACTGTCTGGCCGAAGGCCGTTTGCGCAAGTCTCCGGAATAAATTTGAGATTTATTGTAACAAGTAACCTCGTTACCGCTATCCGGATAGCGAACCCCCAGACTCGACACCCGCTCACTACCGGTATTCAGTAATGTAAACAAATCGTCGCTGTCGCCGAACCCCTGCATCAAATAAGTCGAATCCGTAACCGGTAAAAGATTATAGGCAAAAGATTCTACATAAGGATAATCGACCACGCTCCATGCAGAAAAATCGAATACGTTTTTCAAATTGTTCACGGGTATGACAAACGACTTTCCTCGGGGATTATACGCAACGATCATCAAGACGCTGTCTCGATTCAAAAAATGTATGCTCGAAGCGTTCACCTCGAAAGGCCCGTTCCCTTTTGTCAAAAAAGAACCTATAAATTTCAAACTGTCCTGCGATATCCTGAAAACAGAATAATATTTATCTTTATTCCAATTTTCGAAAATGACATAGTCATCGATAAATATCAAATCGGATTCCGTGAAAATAATCCGGTCCACATTCACAGAAGTCGCCGTCAAGGGGTACTCCAAACCTTGCCACTTTTCTTCGCCCCAGTTTTTTCGCCCTTCGCAACCGCATAGCACACACATCCCGATCAAAATGACCGTTAATTTCCCCATACTAAGAATATATCGGCAACACGACATAACTGGAAATTAGATCTGTTTAGAATCTTTCCACGTATCAGAATGCGTATTTCCATCCGCATCTTTAGCAGAAAAACTGCATTTACTCTTTTTTTTGGCACTACAAGGAATTTGTACAGGTTCCGCCGATTCATCCCCTGCCAATGCTTCAAGATTGGACTGAAATAACAAATCCATAGATTTACACTGACTCCGATCGATATAAATATATGCTCCTACTACAATGGCCAAAGCCAAACTGATTTTAATAATTCTTTTACTTTTCATCGGTTTTTGATATATATATACATAACACACGTATTCTTTTACACAAAAGAAGTGAAAAATAAATAAAAAAAGAATCGGCAAAAATACCGACCCTTTCGTATGGACTCCGGAATGAATCGATCCCGTCACATCCGGCTGATCCGCGCCACGGGGACAACGTCCATCGGGGCGAACTCGCCGCGCTGGTATTTGAAATACCCGGTGACGGCGATCATCGCCGCGTTGTCGGTCGTAAATTTGAACTCGGGAAGAAACGTATTCCAGCCGCGACGGACGCCCTCCTCGACAATCGCACGGCGCAGGCCCGAATTGGCCGAAACGCCGCCGGCGATCGCGATGTCGCGTATGTCGTAATGCCTGGCCGCCCGTACCAGCTTGTTCAACAGAATCTCGATGATCGTCGATTGCAGCGAAGCGCACAGATCGGCTTTGTTCTCCCCGATAAAATTCGGGTTCTCGCGCATCTCGTCGCGCAGAAAATAGAGGAACGACGTTTTCAGCCCGCTGAAGCTGTAATTGAACCCGTCTACCGACGGCTTCGCGAATTTGAACCGTTTCGGGTCTCCTTCCTTAGCCAGTTTGTCGATTACCGGGCCGCCCGGATACGGCAGTCCCATCACCTTGGCGCATTTGTCGAAAGCTTCCCCGGCGGCATCGTCGATCGTCGTGCCGACGATCTCCATCTCGCCGTAATCCTTTACCAACACGATCTGCGAATGACCGCCCGACACCAGCAGACACAGGAACGGGAATCGCGGATGTGCCAACTGCCGGTCGGGCAGATCGATGAAATGGGACGAAATGTGCCCTTGCAGGTGATTGACGTCCATCATCGGAATATCCAGCGACAGCGACAGCCCCTTGGCGAACGAAACCCCGACCATCAACGAGCCGAGCAATCCCGGCCCGCGGGTAAAAGCGATCCCGTCCAAATCCTTCAGGTCGATGCCGGCCTCCCTGATCGCCGTATCGACCACCGGAATGATGTTCTGCTGATGCGCCCGCGACGCCAGCTCCGGGATCACGCCGCCGTACTTGCGGTGAACGTCCTGACTGGCAATAACGTTCGACAACAGCGTCCGGCCCCGAATCACCGCGGCGGAAGTATCGTCGCACGAAGATTCGATACCCAAGATCGTAATATCCATTTTGGCTTTATTATTTATAATAAATTTAGTAAACTTGTAGTTCTTTTCAGAGAGACATGCGAAGCGCCGTAACGCAGAGCGGCTCCGATTGAAAACCAACAGAATACCGCACGCAGCTTCCGAATGGGCAAAGTTATAAAAATAATACGATCTTTCGTGTCGGCGGTGATCCTGCTTGTGATATTTTTGCCGGTCGCCGTCACGCTGCTGCTGCACATGCAATCGGTGCAGAACCTGATCGTCGGTCAGGGCCTGAAAATGCTCAGCGAAAAAGCCCAAACCGAGTTCTCGGTCGAAAAGGTGCGTTTCCGGCTGTTCAACCGGCTGTCGCTGGAAGGCCTTTACGTAGAGGACTACCACGGAGACACGCTGTTCTATGCGCGCAACGTCGTCGTCCCGCTGGGCAGTCTGAACGTTTTCACGGGAGCCGTGCGGCTCGGGGACGTCGAACTGGACGGAGTGCGGTTCAACTTGATGCAGGACAGTTCGCGGACGAGCAACCTGAAACAGATCCTGCTGAAATTCAAGAAAGAGAAGAAACAAAAGAAAAAAGGATTTCGGCTGACGGCGTCTTCGGCAACGATCCGGGACATGAATTTCCGCCACCGGAAATTCGACGTCCGCCCGAAAGAGTACGGCGTCAACTTTACGGATCTGGACGTTCGGAATTTCAAACTTCTCGTACGGGACGTATCGGTCGCAGACGACAGCGTGAACCTCGCGATCGACTCGCTGACGCTGCGGGAGCGCTGCGGGCTGCACATCGAAAACCTGTCGACGCGGCATTTCCGGATCTCCGGATCGGGTATGCACTTCGACGATTTCCGGCTAAAGACCGCCGAATCGGACGTACGGATGGCCTATCTCTATTTCGACTACGACACGTGGAAAGGGTATAACGATTTCCTGAATAAAGTGAATATCCGTTCCGAATTTACCGCCTCGACCGTTAGCTTTCAGACCATCGCCTACTTCGCCCAGGGACTGCGCAACTGGCAAACCGTCTTCCGCAATGCTTCGGGACAAGTGGAAGGGCCGGTCTCGAACATGAGAGGGAGCGTGGGGCCGGTCGAAACGAGAAACACGCGGGTCGACGTAAAATTCCGCATGACCGGGCTGCCGGACGTGAACCGCACCCATTTCTCGTTCGACGTGCAGGAACTGCGTACCGAGGCCGCCGACATCGCCGACATTGTGCAGGACATCGCCCGGAAATCGGTCGAAAAGAATTACGCCACGCTCGAAAAAATGGGGCGAATCGCATTTACGGGCCATTTCGACGGTCTATTCAGCGACTTCGCAGCCGACGGCCGGCTGCAATGCGAACTGGGAAGCGCCGACCTGAAACTGAATATCAAGCCGCTTCAGTCCACGCAACGCGCGACCGGTTTCAACGGGACGCTGAATACGAACGATTTCCGGATCGGCTCGCTGCTCGGCATCCCGAAACTCGACCGCATCGCGCTGAAAGCCGACGTGACGGGACAGCTCGGCAGCGCGCTGCGGATGAAAGCGCAGGCGCAGATTCCGCTGCTCGAATACAACGGATACGCGTACAACGACATCGTCCTGAACGGGGAATTCGAGAACAAGGAGTACACCGGCGCCATCGTCTCGACCGACCCGAACATCGCGTTCGATTTCGATGGCAAACTGAACTTCAACGATTCGCTGCCGGCCTACAATTTCAATCTGGCCCTGCATAACGCCGACCTGTACAAACTGAATTTCAACCGGCGGGACACGGTTTCGGTGGTGCGGGGCAATCTGACGGCGCAAGGCTCGGGCATAGGGCTCGACGAGCTGAACGGCACGATCGAGATCGACGACATGACCTACATCAACCACATCGACACCGTCAAAACCGGACGGATCCGTATGCTGGCCGACAACCACGGCAACCGGAAACTGCTGGGTTTCTATTCGTCGTTCGCCGATGCGGAACTGAAAGGCAGGCTCAGCTACAACAAAATGTTTTCTTACTTCAAAAACACGCTGATATCCTACCTTCCGTCCATCTCGGAACACGACGGGCAGGAGCGGGAAACGATTCCGCCGGCCGACGGGGCTTCCAGCATCGACAACTACTACCTGCTGAACGTCAATGTAAAAGAAGCCAACAACGTGGCGGGCATCTTCATTCCTGGCCTGCAAGTCGCCCAGGGAACCACGCTGGCCTTTCTGTTCAACCCCGAAAGCGACGTCTTCTCGCTGACGCTGAACTCGGAACTCATCGAGAACGAACAGTTCTTCGTCTCGAACCTGAAGGCGTCCGCCCGTAACCAGGGCGACTCGATCTCGATGTTCGTAACGGCGAACGACCTGCTGGCCAAAAACCTGTACATGCCCAACTTTTCGGTCATCGGCGGGGCCAAAGAGAACCGGGTCAACCTGGCCATGCGGTTCAACAACACCGCAAACGGCACCTACGCGATGCTCAGCACCACTTCCGCGCTGTCGGTCAATCCGGAAACGGGCGTTCCGCAGATCAAAATCAACTTTTATCCTTCCACGCTCACGACCGGCAACCAGACCTGGCGAATCGGCGCCCGGCAGATCGTCTACGACTCCACGCGGGTCGTCGTAGACAACTTCCGGATCGAAAACGGCCCGCAACGCCTCTCGGTCAACGGCACGGCCTCCCGCAGTAACCAGGACACCCTTCGGCTGAGCCTGCAACACTTCGACCTGAAGCCGTTGTCGCAGATCACTTCGAGCCGGGGCTACCTGTTCGAAGGATACACCAACGGCTCTGCAGACCTGATCGCTGCATACGGCGAAGGAGTGCTGAACGCAGACATCGATTTCGACAGCATCCGCGTCAACCAAATCCCGTGGCGAGACACGAAGTTCAACTGCCTCTGGGATTTTCAGTCGAAACGGGCCCGTTTCAGGCTGTCCGACCGCAAACTGGGCGACAACATCGTGGCCGGTTTCTACTCCCCGACCGAACGCCGTTACGGCGCGGAAATGAACATCCGGAAAATCGACATGGCACTGCTCGCTCCGGTGCTGAAAGGCGTGCTGCGCGAAACGCAGGGAGAGGCCAGCGCCCGGCTGACGCTGAGCAGCAGAAACCTCCAACCCGTTCTGAACGGCGCCATCCGCGTCGAACGTTTCGAAACGACGGTCGATTATACGAACGTTCCCTACGCCCTGACCGGCGGCACGATCGACGTAGCCGACAACGTGATGACCCTGCAGCCGGCCGAACTGACCGATCCCCGGGGAAACCGCGCCGGATTCGACATGAAATTCGACTTCCGGAACCTGCGCAATCTGGCCTACGACATACACGTGCGGCCGCAGAACACGCTCGTCCTGCAAACGACCGAACAGCAGAACGACCTTTTCTACGGAACGATCTTCGCGTCGGGCAACGCCACGATCCAAGGCAATAAAAACGGCGTCAACATGAACATCGTCGCGACGACCGCCGACAACTCGCATTTTTACATGCCCCTGGGCAACAGCGCGGATATCTCCGCCGCCGACTTCATCGTCTTCGAAGACCCGCGTCAAAAAGCCATCCGGGACAGTCTGGAAAAAGCGAACAGCACGAACCGGTTGCGGCAGGCCCTCGCGCGCAGGATGCGCCGGATGGACAGCCTGCCGTCGAACATGGACATCAAGATGGCGCTGAACGTCAAGCCGAACGTCGAAATGCAACTAACCCTCGACCAAGCCGGCGACAACCTGCTCAAAGGACGCGGCAACGGCACGATCAACCTACACGTCAATCCGCGGAACAAAGATTTCACGATCTACGGCGACTACGACATCACGGACGGCAGCTACCGTTTTTCGCTGAAGAATTTCGCTACGCGCACGTTTGCCATCGAAGACGGCAGCCACATCCAGTGGACGGGCGATCCGGTCAACGCGCTGGTCGACATCACGGCCGTCTACAAGCTGAAGGCCTCGCTGGCCCCGCTGCTCGGGGCCGGGGAGCAGAACTCTCGGCGCAACGTCCCGGTGGACTGCATCATCCGGCTGTCCGAACGGCTGACGCAACCGGCTATCACGTTCGATGTGACCGTCCCGAACGCCGACCCGGAAACCCAAAGCGTTATCCTGAACTCGATGAATACGCAGGAGATGATGTCGACCCAATTCCTGTGGCTGCTGGCCACGCAGAGTTTCTATGCCGACAATTCGTACACGAACCAGAACCTGAACATCGGCGCCATGGGCGCGACCGTGACCGGCATCGACTTCCTGTCGAACCAATTGAGCAGCCTGCTCTCGACCGACCGTTTCCGACTGGCGCCGAAATACCGCCCGAAAAGCGAGGAAACTTCGGACGAATTCGGCACCGAATTTTACGGGGAACTGATCAAAGACAAGCTGATCGTCGAAGGCGACGTCAGTTACGACACCGGCAACGGCGTACAGATGAACAAGCGTACCGCCAACAGCCTGACGGGCGACGTAACGCTGAGCCTGCTGCTCGACGAGGCCGGTAATTTCAAGGTCAAGGCCTTCACGCGCACGATCGACCGGTTCGACGAGAACCAGGGCCTTCAGGAAAGCGGGATCGGCATCTCGTACCGGCAAAGCTTCGACACGTTCGCCGATCTGATCCGCAACATGCGCAACCGGATCGAGCGGATCCGCGAACGAAAAGCTTTGAAAAGACAACAGAAATCGAAAAAAAACGCTTCTGCGGAACCGGCCGGCGAATCCGGAAAGTAGCGGCCATCCCGCGAAACGTTTCCGGAGCGGACGGAATTAATCCCAAAAAGCGATCTGCTGGTAGTAAGGATTGATGTGCAGGTGATACAGACCGGGCCGGGAAGCGTAATGCTCCGAAAGACTCCGGTTTCCGAATGCGACTCCTCCGAAAAAGAACAGCAGCATACCGGCCAGCAGCAGCGACACGCGGCGTTCCGTCCGGCGACGCGCCCCGATGCGGCCGAACAACGGAACGACCTTCTCCCAACACAACCCGACGATCGCGGCGGCATAGCCTATGAAAAGCACCGTTTTCAGAATCGTCGATTCGAAAAGCACTCCCGAAAAAGCGAAAACGGCGGCTATATACAATGCCGTCCCGAGAAAATAGACACGCAACACGCCTTCGGCCGCTCGTTCCGACAGTCTCGAACGCAAGAAAGTCAGCAGCACCGGAAAGAGCGCGAAACAGGCCGCCAACAACACGTCGAACAACAGCCCCGACACGAATGCCTGACCCCAATCGAAGGCGGACATCTCCGTCCACACGTCGCGGTTGTAAAATAGAAAAAACGGCTTCTGCACGGCGAATACCAGCACATAAGCGACCCAGACCGCTGCCGAAAATACGATATTGCGCTTTGCTTCCATAATCATCGGTTCAAAGGTAGAAAAGCGCGCACGGACGGAAAGGTCTTTTGGGAATCAAACTTGTCCCGAAACTCCGAATCGCATTTCCCCGAAACCTCATATAATACAAATTCCGTACCATCCGTGCCATAAATCCGACCGAAACCGCCCCCGGAGACATTGTTAAAAAATTAAAAAAAGCCTTTGATTTCACGACAATACTCCGTTACTTTGCACCGGAGGGAATGATAAATCCGGGCGTATGGTCGACTATCTGAATCACGTAATCCTGCAGCAATTCAAAAACTGGATGCTTCCGATCGCCATGATCGTAGGCGGCGTATTCTATCCGTTCGTCTCGTCGCTCTCTTTCCTGACCCCCTACCTGATTTTCCTGATGTTGCTGGTGCCCTATTGCAAGCTGTCGTTCGACGACATGCGCATCACGCGGCTGCACGTGATCCTGCTGGGGATTCAGATACTCGGGAGTCTCGCGCTGTTCGGGATCATCGCGCTGTTCGATCCGCTGCTGGCCCAGGGCACTTTCATCTGCGTGATGGCTCCGACCGCCACTTCGGCGGCCGTAATCACCGGTATGCTCGGCGGAAACATCGCCGTGCTGGCGACTTACACGCTGCTGAGCAACCTGACGGTCGCCACGCTATCGCCGCTGGTCTTCTCGCTGATCGGCTCGCAGACCGCGCTGCCGTTCTTCGAGTCGTTCGGGATCGTCTGCCGGCAAATGATCCCGCTGCTGATCCTGCCGTTCGTAATCGCCGTGCTGCTGAAACGCTTCGCGCCCCGCATACACCGGCAACTGCGCGAACGCCAGCAGATCTCGTTCTACCTGTGGGCCGTAGCGCTGACCATCGTGATGGGCAACACGGTCGCCTTTCTCATGAAACAGGATGCGTCGAACTATGTCAATGAAATCTGGATGGCGCTGCTGGCGCTCGCGGTCTGCTGCGCCCAGTTCCTGGCCGGACGCCGCATCGGACGCCGCTATCGCAACAAGATCGCCGGCGCACAGGGCCTCGGACAGAAGAATACGATCCTGGCGATCTGGATGGCACAGACTTACCTGACGCCGATCGCTTCGGTCGGTCCGGCCGCATATGTCATCTGGCAGAACCTCATCAATTCGTACCAGCTCTGGGCTAAACGGCACCGGGAGCAAGTACTTCCGAAAAAAGAGCCGGTCAAAACCCCGATCGGTCTACCGGGCACACCGGTAATACACCCCCAGCGGTAACGCCTTGCCGAACGGATCGGTGAAATAGAGTTCGCCGAACTGCTCCGCAGAGCACGCCCCGACCAACTGACGCACCGCGCTGCGGGCCAGCAACGCCGACAACCCCATCGAATAGAGATTCAACACCAGAAAGCCGTTCTGCGGTTCGAGCAACTCCCCGCACAGCGAAAGCATTTCGTTGATATGTTCTTCGAGCACCCACTTTTCCCCGTCCGCGCCGCGCCCGTAAGCCGGCGGATCGAGAACGATGCCGTGGTAGGTTTTGCCTCGCTTCACTTCGCGGCGCACGAATTTCAGCGCATCGTCGACGATCCAGCGGACGCCGTCCAACCCGGACGCCTCCATGTTCTCGCGCGCCCACCCGACCACCGGTTTCACCGAATCGACATGCGTCACCTCGGCTCCGGCCGCCCGCGCGGCCAGCGAGGCTCCGCCGGTATAGGCGAACAGGTTCAGTACCCGCGCCCCAGTCCCGACGCGCCGCACCTGCCGGTATATATAATCCCAATTTTCGGCCTGTTCGGGAAAAATTCCCACATGTTTGAACGACGTGAGCCCGAGCCGCATCCGCAACCGCATCGCTTCGCCGCCATATTCGACGAACCACTGTCCCGGCATCCCCGGTTTGCACACCCACTCGCCGCGATCTTCGCTGCGCCTGTCCTTGCGGAACACGGCGTCGGCGCGCTGCCGCCATTCGGCATCGCTCAGCGAACGGTTCCACAACGCCTGCGGCTCCGGCCGGGCCACTACGTAGCGGCCGAAACGCTCCAGTTTTTCAAAATCTCCGCTGTCGAGCAACTCGTAATCGTTCCAGCGGGCAGGGGTCAGCAAATCGGATTTCAGCATAATTTTCGGATTATTCGGTTCGGTTGCGGCAGACAACGCTCATCTCGCAACGCTTGCAGTCAAACATCAGTTCGTAACGGCTACGCCCGGTTTCGATAAAAAGCCGGCCGCGGTAATCCGGACGTTCGCGCAGGCACTGCCCGATCTCGCGGCGCAGGCAGTAACGCATCCGCATCACCCGCACGCCGTCGAAACGGTCGTTCAGATCGTATCCCGCTTCGACGGTCTCGACGCCGTGCTCGCGGTAAAAACGTTCGGCCAGCGGATTAGTCACGTTGTCCGCGCCCGTCAGCGCCGTTTGCGGGAAAACGGCCTGCCGGTTCTCCGGCCGGCGAACCGGTCCCGGATATGCGGCGCTCCGGTTTCCGTCCAACTTTTCGATGCATGTCCGACGCAGGGCATTCAACACGGCGACCGGCACGAAACGCGGCTCGTCGCAACGAATCTCTACGCCGGAAACCGCATAGATCGTGTCCCCCGTCTTCGAAATCTGCGTCCGTATCGTCTCTTCTGCCTGCGACGGGTTGTGCGCTGCGGCAAAATCGCCGTCGACGGAGCACCCGGCCGACACCCGGCCGTCGTCCAACGTCAGCACCAACCGCTGCGGCCCGACCGACACGTATGCCGCAACCTGAATCCGCCGCCGCGTCCGGGCCCGGTTCAGAGCCGCGACGAACCGGCGGTCGTAATTACGGAACAAAGCGGTTCCCGCCCGGATACCGCCCGGACGGTTCAAAAAAATCCGGTCGCCTTCCACGCGGTTGACACGGGTTCCGACCAGACCGCCGTCCGGCCCCGCAAAGCAAACGCCGTCGCCCGCCGCCAGCACCCCGAGACCGGCGCCTTCCACAAAATCCCGCGCAACGCGGGTCGCCTTCCCGACCGGCTCGCCGAACGATTTGGGCGTATCGAACGACGCCGCGCCGCGCGACGCGCCGTTTATATAGTAAGAAGTCGCGCCGCGCGAAAAACTCTTCCGGGGGTCGGGCGAAAAATCCAGCGCGCTCACCCCCTGCGACGCCCTCCGCAAGTCGCTGCGTCCGGCGATCAGTCCGTCCAGCCGGTTGCAATACCAGCCGACGACATTACGCACATAGTTGATATCCTTCAACCGTCCTTCGATCTTGAACGACGAAACGCCCGCGTTCGCCATGTCGTCCAGATGCTGCGAAAGATTCAGGTCGCGCAGCGACAGCAGGTGCTTCCCGCTCATCAGCCGCTTTCCGTTTTCGTCCACCAAATCGTACGGCAGCCGGCACGCCTGCAAGCAGGCTCCGCGGTTGCCGCTGCGCGGCGACATCGAACGGCTCAGGTAGCACTGCCCGCTGTACGCGACGCAAATCGCCCCGTGCACGAACGCCTCGATCCCGGTGTCCGGAACCGCGTCGGCAATCCCGCGTATCTCCGCCAGGGTCGCAGCGCGCTCGAGAATGATCCTCGAAAAACCGGCGTCGCTCCAAAACCGCGCCCGGTCGGGAGTCATCGTACACATCTGCGTCGAGGCGTGCAACTCGACCGGCGGAAGATCCATCCGCAGAAAAGCCGTATCCTGCACGATCAGCGCATCGGCGCCCGCGCGGCATACTTCGCGGGCGATGCGTTCGGCCTCGCGCAGTTCGTCGGCAAAAACCAACGTATTCATCGTCACGAACACCCGCACGCCGAAACGGTGCGCATAGTCGCACAACCGCGCGATGTCGCCGACCGAAACGGCCGCATCGACCCGCGCGCCGAAACCGGGCGCACCGACGTACAGCGCGTCGGCGCCGCAATCGACGGCGGCGCATCCGTATTCGTAATTTTTGGCCGGAGCCAGCAGTTCGATCGTTCTCATCGCTTTTGGACGGATATTTGCCGCAAAGGTAACAAACAATCGGAATTTTGCCGCCGCCCCGGCCGCGTACGAATACACCGAATATTTTTACGCGAATTCCGTTAAAAATAATAACTTTGTTTAATTATTTTCAAAACGACAACTATTCGGCATGGCAAAAAGAGGATCATTCGGCAGCAGGTTCGGAACCGTCGCAGCGGTCGGAGGTTCGGTCATCGGGCTCGGAAACATCTGGCGATTCCCGTATGTGGCCGGCGAGAACGGCGGCGCCGCATTCATTCTGATCTACCTGGCAACCAGCTTTCTAATCTCGATTCCGATCATGCTGTCCGAATTCAGCATCGGCCGTTCGACCCGCCGCAACCCGATGCGGGCTTTCAACAAACTGGCTCCCGGATCGAAATGGAAACTGGTCGGTTACATGGGAATCCTCACGGCCTTCGTGATCCTGTCGTTCTACTGCGTAATCGCCGGCTGGGCGTTCGAATTCCTGAAGGAATCCGTTTTCAACCAATTCAACGGGCGGAGCGCCGACCAAATCCGCGACAGCTTCAACGGATTCGTCGCCAGCGGATGGAAGCCGGTGATCTGGACTTTTCTGTTTACGGTCGCATCGGCGGGAATCGTTCTGTCCGGAGTCGAAAAAGGGATCGAACGCTATACGAAAATCCTGATGCCGATGCTGTTCGTACTGCTGCTCGGCATGGCCGTCAACTCGCTGACCCTCGACGGCGCGCAGGCCGGCATCGAATTCCTGCTGAAGCCCGACTTTTCGAAAATCACCGGCACGACCGTCTTACAGGCGCTCGGACAGTCGTTTTTCTCGATGAGCCTCGGCATGGGCGCGATGATCACCTACGGATCGTACCTACGCAAAAATGAGAATATGCCCCGCGTGGGAGCCATGGTGGCCTTTTCGGATATCACGGTGGCGATCCTGTCGGGACTGGCCATCTTCCCGGCCGTCTTCTCGTTCGGCATCAGCCCCACTTCCGGACCGGAGCTGGTTTTCCTGACGCTGCCGAACGTCTTCGCCCAGATGACCGGCGGCTATATCATCTCCGTCGTCTTCTTTTTCCTGTTGTTCGTCGCAGCCATCACCTCGTCGATTTCGCTGTTGGAAGTCATCGTGCTATACATGACCGAAGAGTTGCGCCTCAGCCGCAAGCGGGCTATTTTCTACACCGCATCGGCCATCACGGTCACCGGATCGCTGTGCGCGCTGTCGATGATGCCCGGTTCGAAACTCTCGGTCGCGGGCATGAATCTTTTCGATCTATGCGACCAACTGTCGTCGAACGTGCTGATGCCGCTGGGCGGCCTGCTGATCGTCCTGTTCACCGGCTGGGTATTTTCCCCCGTAAAATTCAGGAACGAATTTACCAGCAACCTGCAATACGGCGTAAAGATTTTTCCGCTGATCCGTTTCCTGATAAAATTCGTAATTCCGGTCGTGATCGCCATCCTGTTCCTGAACAGGATCGGACTGCTCTGATCAACGCAACCTGCGGCGGAATTCGGCGCAGGCCACGGCCGTAGCCACGGCGACGTTCAACGACTCGGAAGTAGCCGTTCCGCCGGGATAAGACGGAATGTACAGGCGGCGGGACACGCATTTTTCCACATCCGGGCCGATTCCTTTCCCCTCGTTTCCCATCACCAGAATCCCGTCCGCAGAGAGCTCCGCGCCGTAGATGTCGTCCCCGTCCAGGAAAGTGCCGTAGACCGGAATGCCGTCCGACAGCGCCTTCTCCAGCAGACCGGACAGCGGCAGGTAATGCACCCGCACGCGCGTAATCGCGCCCATCGTCGCCTGCACTACCTTCGGATTGAAACAATCGGCCGTCGCTTCCGAACAGACGATATCTCGGATACCGAACCAGTCGGCCAGCCGGACGATCGTCCCCATATTACCCGGATCCTGCACGTCGTCCAGAGCCAGCACGAGCGCACCGTCCCCGAAACGTTCCGGCTGCGCGTAATGCGGAATTTCGACCAGGGCGAGCACGCCGGCAGGCGTTTTCAGCATACTGATACGCTCCATCTCTTTCGGGGAGACCCGCACCAGTTCGGTATCGGCCCGCAACGGCAACCATTCCGCACCGTCCCCGACGGCAAGAACCCGACGCACCGGAAAAGAAGAGGCGAGCATTTCGCGCACCGATTTCTCCCCTTCGGCCACGAACAGCCCCGAGGCGGCGCGCTCCCTGCGTGAAGACAGCGAACGAATAAAAGCGATTTCGGCTTTGGTCAACATCTTACGGCGATTGAATTTACATTTTCGGACTTCGGGACGCGTCTGCAAAGATACGATTATTTTACCGGATTGCACCGAAACGTTTCATACTCGCTCCGGAATACCCCGGTCACGATAAAAAATCCGGCACGACAAAAAAACGACCTCTTCCCGAAAAACTTTTTCCGCATCGGTTTGCACAATCGAAAATCTATCCGTACTTTTGCAGTTCAGAAACTATTCTGAAGAGAAGACCGTTTCAGCAAGTTTACGAAAATTCATAACTTACTGATATAGAATGTCTGACAAAAAAACCGCCCGTCTCGTTCTGGAAGACGGAACCCTATTCAAAGGGTACTCGTTCGGCGCCGCAACCTCCGTTCCCGGAGAAGTCGTTTTCAATACCGCGATGACCGGATATCCCGAAAGTTTAACAGATCCCTCGTACAGCGGCCAGATTCTGGTGATTACCTACCCGCTGGTGGGCAATTACGGCGTTCCGCAGTTTACCGAAGAAAACGGGATGCTCCGATTCTTCGAATCGAACCGTATCCACATCCGGGGTCTGGTCATCTCCGACTACTCGTTCGAGTACAGCCATTGGAACGCGGTCGAAAGCCTCGGCAAATGGCTCGCCGACAACGACGTTCCGGCCATTTGCGGCGTCGATACGCGGCAGATCACCAAGATCATCCGCGAACGCGGCGTGATGCTCGGCAAGGTGCTCGTAGAAGGAACGCCCGAGCCGGAGCAGTTCGTCGATCCGAACCGCGAAAATCTCGTCGCGCAGGTCAGCACGAAACAGGCGCAGACTTACGGTAACGGTCGGCACCGGATCGTACTGGTCGACTGCGGTTGCAAGTACAACATCATCCGCTGCCTGTGCGACCGCGACGCGACGGTGATCCGCGTACCGTGGGACTACGATTTCACGCAACTCGAATACGACGGGGTGATGCTGTCGAACGGCCCCGGAGACCCGCAGCAATGCGGGGCCACGGTCGCCAACATCAAAAAGGCGATTGCGCTCGGCAAGCCGATCTTCGGCATCTGCCTGGGCAACCAACTGCTGTCGATCGCCGCCGGAGCGACCACCTTCAAACTGAAATACGGACACCGCAGCCATAACCAGCCGGCGCTGATGGTCGGTACGAACCGTGCCGTCATCACGTCGCAGAACCACGGTTACGCCGTGGACACCGCCACGCTCAATCCCGAATGGGAACCCTATTTCGTAAACCTCAACGACGGCACCAGCGAAGGCATCCGCCACAAAAGCAAGCCGTTCTTCTCGGTACAGTTCCATCCGGAAGCCTCCGGAGGGCCGGTAGACACCGAATTTCTGTTCGACCAGTTCATCCAAAACATCGAAAAATGCAAACGATAGATAAAGTGGAAAAAGTGATCCTGCTGGGTTCGGGAGCACTCAAGATCGGAGAAGCCGGGGAGTTCGACTACTCGGGTTCGCAGGCGCTCAAAGCGCTCAAAGAGGAGGGAGTTTACACGGTGCTGATCAACCCGAACATCGCGACGATCCAGACGTCGGAAAACATCGCCGACAAGGTGTACTTGCTACCGGTGACGCCCGAATACGTCGAAGAGGTTATCAAAAAGGAGCGGCCGCAGGGCATCCTGCTCGCCTTCGGCGGCCAGACGGCGCTGAACTGCGGCGTCAAGCTCTACCAAAGCGGCGTATTGGAAAAATACGGCGTACGCGTGCTGGGCACTCCCGTGCAGGCGATCATCGACACCGAAGACCGCGAGAAATTCGTCGAAAAACTCGACGAAATCGACGTCCGGACGATCAAAAGCGAAGCGGTAACATCCGTTTCCGAAGCCAAACGGGTGGCGCACGAGTTGGGTTATCCGGTGATTATCCGCGCGGCCTATACGCTCGGCGGCCTCGGATCGGGTTTCTGCGACAACGACGAGGAACTGGACGCGTTGGCGAACAAAGCGTTTTCGTACTCGCCGCAAATTCTGGTCGAAAAATCGCTGAAAGGCTGGAAAGAGGTCGAATACGAGGTCGTGCGCGACCGCTACGACAACTGCATCACGGTCTGCAATATGGAGAACTTCGACCCGCTGGGCATCCATACCGGCGAAAGCATCGTTGTGGCCCCGTCGCAGACGCTTTCCAATGCGGAATACCATAAACTGCGAAAACTGGCGATCCAAATCATCCGGCACATCGGGATCGTCGGCGAATGCAATGTGCAATACGCCCTCGACCCGCACTCGGAAGACTACCGCGTGATCGAGGTGAACGCCCGGCTGAGCCGTTCGTCGGCGCTGGCGTCCAAAGCGACCGGTTATCCGCTGGCTTTCATCGCCGCGAAATTGGGCCTCGGATACGGCCTGCACGAGCTGAAAAACAACGTCACCAAGAGCACGACCGCCTGCTTCGAACCGGCGCTCGACTACATCGTTTGCAAAATCCCGCGCTGGGACCTCGGCAAGTTCAAAGGCGTTTCGCGCGAGTTGGGTTCGAGCATGAAATCGGTCGGCGAAGTGATGGCCATCGGCCGCAACTTCGAAGAAGTAATCCAGAAAGGGTTGCGGATGATCGGACAAGGTATGCACGGTTTCGTCGCGAACAAAGAGTTCGAAGTGAACGACATCGACGCCGCGCTGAGCCATCCGACCGACAAACGGATCTTCGTGATCGCTCATGCGCTGAAAAAGGGATACACCGTCGAACGCATCCACGAACTGACCCGGATCGACCGCTGGTTTCTCGAAAAACTCGAAAACATCATCCGGATCGAAAACGAACTGGAGCAGCACAATAACATCGCCAACGTGCCGGACGACCTGTTGCTGGAGGCTAAGCAGCGCGGTTTTTCGGACTTTCAGTTAGCGCGCATGGTGAGCAAAAGTACCGCAAAAAACATCGAGGCCGATATGCTGACGATCCGCAAATACAGGAAAATGCGCGGCATCACGCCGTACGTCAAGCAGATCGACACGCTGGCGGCCGAATACCCGGCGATGACCAACTACCTGTACGTCACGTACAACGGCACGTCGCACGACATCGAATTCGCGCACGACAAGCGTTCGGTGATCGTGCTCGGATCGGGGGCCTACCGGATCGGCAGCTCGGTGGAATTCGACTGGTGTAGCGTCAATGCGCTGAACACGATCCGCCGGCAGGGGCTGCGTTCGGTAATGATCAACTACAATCCCGAAACCGTTTCGACCGACTACGATACCTGCGACCGCCTCTACTTCGACGAGCTGACGCTCGAACGGGTGCTCGACATCACCGACCTCGAAACGCCCAAAGGCGTGATCGTCTCGACCGGCGGACAGATCCCGAACAACCTGGCCCTGCGGTTGCAGAATGAGCACGTCCCGATCCTCGGCACTTCGGCCGAAGACATCGACCACGCCGAAGACCGCCACAAATTTTCGGCGATGCTCGACAGGATCGGCGTCGACCAGCCGCGATGGAGGGAACTGACCACGATGGACGACATCTACCGTTTCGTCGACGAAGTGGGCTTCCCGGTGCTGATCCGGCCGAGCTACGTGCTCTCCGGCGCCGCGATGAACGTCGTGTCGAACCGCGAAGAACTCGAACACTTTTTGACCCTGGCGACCAACGTGTCGAAACAATACCCGGTGGTGGTGACCGAATTCATCGAACATGCCAAGGAAATCGAAATCGACGCGGTGGCGAAAAACGGCGAAATGCTGATCTACGCGATCTCCGAGCACGTCGAATTCGCCGGCGTGCATTCGGGCGACGCGACGATGGTTTTCCCGCCGCAGAAAATGTACGTCGAAACGATGCGGCGGATCAAGAAGATCGCCCGCGAAGTGGCGCGGATGCTGAACATATCCGGGCCGTTCAACATGCAGTTGATGGCCAAGGACAACGAGATCAAGGTGATCGAATGCAATCTGCGCGCGTCGCGGAGCTTCCCGTTCGTATCGAAGGTGCTGAAGGTGAATTTCATCGATATCGCGACCAAAGTGATGCTCGGCGTCGATCCCGAAGTGCCGCATAAATCGGCGTTCGAACTCGACTACGTCGGTATCAAGGCGCCGCAGTTCTCGTTCTCGCGGTTGCAGAAAGCCGACCCGGTGCTCGGCGTCGAGATGGCGTCGACCGGCGAGGTGGGCTGCCTCGGCGAAGATTTCCACGAGGCGATCCTCAAAGCGATGCTGTCGGTCGGCTATACGATTCCGAAAAAAAACATCCTGCTGTCGACCGGCGATTCGCGGTCGAAAATGGACATGCTGTCGGCAGCCAAGGCACTACAAGCCAAAGGATACGACATTTTCGCTACGCGCGGAACGGCCGTCTTCCTCGAAACGAACGGCGTACACGCCACGGTGCTGCACTGGCCCGATCAGGACGAACAGCCCAACACGCTTACTTATATCAAGGAAAAGAAGATCGATCTGGTGGTCAATATCCCGAAAAATCTGTCGAAGGACGAACTGAACAACGACTACACGATCCGGCGTAGCGCGATCGACTTCAACATTCCGCTGATTACCAACGCCCGGCTCGCCAGCGCATTCATCAATGCGTTCTGCCGGCTGAGCAAAGAAGACGTGCGGATCAAAAGCTGGAACGAATATTAGCCGGGAACCTTCCGGAATACCTCTCCAAACGCCGGAACAATTGTAATTCCGGCGTTTTTACTTATTTTTGTGCTCCTACCCTAAACCCGAAAAACCATGCGCCCGCTATTCGCACTTTTACTACTTTTGCCACACCTTTTTACCGGCGCGTTGTCCGCCCGCTCGCACCCGAACGCTGCGACCGTACCGGACGGCTACCCGTTCCTGTTCGGGGCCCAATACTACCGCGCCCCGACGCCCGAAACGGAGTGCTGGGAAACGGATCTGAGTCGAATGAAAGAACTGGGATTCACCGACGTTAAATTCTGGGTGCAATGGCGCTGGAACAACCGCAGAGAAAACGAATACGATTTCGGCGACCTGGATCGTCTGACAGACCTCGCCGAAAAAAACGGACTGCGAGTAACGTTCAACACCATTTTCGACGTGGCCCCCGTCTGGCTTTATGAAAAATACCCCGACGCGAAACAGCTCGCCAACGACGGACGGAGGATCGAACCCTATACGGTGGGGCATCGTCAGGGCGGCGGCCACCCGGGCCCCTGTTACAACCATCCCGGAGCGCTCGAAGCCCGCAAAGCGTTCATGCGACAGGCGATCCTGCATTTCCGCGACCGCAAAGGAGTCCGTTTCTGGGACGTCTGGAACGAACCGGAACTTTCGTTCCCGCAGCGCGACGCGCAGCTCGACCGCCTGGTCTGCTACTGCGACCACTGCCGGGCGGAATTCATCGGCTGGCTGCAACGGAAATACCGCGACATCGAAACCCTCAACCGGATCTGGGGCCGTTGCTACAACGACTGGGAAGAAGTCGAACTGCCCCGCAACACGGAAACGATCAAGGACTTCATCGACTGGCGGCTTTTCCACAGCTACACGATGACCCGCGAAGCTCAATGGCGGTTGGAAATGGTGCGCGAGCTTGCGCCCGAACAAGCGGCCTACCTGCACGTAGTCCCCAACACGATGCAACCGTTCAATGCGGTAAGCACCTGCACGGACGATTTCGCAGTAGCCGAAATGTGCGACGTTTTCGCCGCCACGATGAACAACGGGCCGTTTTTCACGCCGCAGGTGCTGTCGGCCGGCCGGGGTAAGATCTGTTACAACGTCGAAAGCCATATCAACGGCGGGGGAATTACGACGCATCAGGCCATGCTGGGCATGGACGATTTGCTGCACGACTTCATTCCGCAAATCGGACTGGGCATCAAAGGATTCCTCTTCTGGCAGTACCGACCCGAGGTGCTGGGCATCGAAGCGCCGGCGTGGGGTCTCACGCAGCTCGACGGAACCGACCGCGAGATCACCCGAGCCGCTTCGCGGTTCGTCCGGACACTGGTCCCCGTCTCCGATAAACTGATGCGCTCTTTCCCGCAAGCCCCGCAAATAGGCATCTGGAAAAGCGCCGGCAACGAAATTTTCCACTACTGCATGTTCCGCAATTTCGACGGGCTGGCCGCCGGCGTAAACGCCTATGCGGAATACTGCTATCGCAACAGTTACGGTTACCGCTTCGTCAATTCGGAAGGACTGGAACGACTGGACGGCATCCGCGTGCTGATCCTCCCCGACTGCTACTACCTTTCCCAACGCGAAGCCGAAGCCATCGACGCCTGGGTGCGAAAAGGGGGCACGCTACTGGTCGAAGCGCACGCAGGAGGCTATAACGACGACACGGGCCGGCACAGCCGCACGCTGCCCGGCCTGGGGCTGGACGACAAATGGAACCTGTGCGAAAAAAATACCACCTCCACGTTCCGGCTCAAGCTCGACACGCAGGAAGGGGTCAACGTCCGCCTGAGCGAAGACGCCGCCAAAGCATTGCGCGACTTCGGCGTATCGGGAGGGCCCTACGTCCCCGTCGCGATGCGAAACGGGGACATCCTCTGGGGCGCGCTGCGCTATGCCGAACTGGACGCTCCGGATGCCGACACGCTCGGGGCTTTCCGCCCCGGAACGGCCTGCATCGTCCGCAAAAAGATCGGCGACGGAACCCTGTATTACTGCGGAACCAACGTCGGCGAAGGCAGTTTCAAAAACAAGGCGGCTTTCGACGCGCTGCTCGGCGAAGTGCTGCGCACCGGAAATGCCGCGCCGACGCTGGGCGCCCGGGGAGGCGTTCGCGCCGATGCGCTATACGAACGGGATCGTCTGAATTTCATCGCCCTACGCAATCCCGGCGCGGAAGCCCGCCCCGTTTCGCTCGGCTTCGAAGGCCGCGCGCGCGGCCTGTTCTCCGGACTGGAGATCGAGGGCGGCAGGGAAATTTCCGTTCCGGCCGGTTTTTGCGACCTGTTCACCGTCGAACCCGAATAACCGTCCGCCCATGCCTCTGATTTACCGATCCGAATTGCCGAACGGGCTGATCGCGCTGTGGAAAATCGACGAAAGCGAAACCGAATTGAGATCGCTGTGCACCCCGCAAGAGCGCATTTACGCCTCCGAGCGCCTCACGACCGGGAACCGTCGCAAAGAGTGGCTGGCATGGCACGCGCTACTGCACGAAACGACGCCTCAGGCCGAAACCGGCTACGATCCGAACGGAGCGCCGGTGCTGAAAAGCGGAGAATACATCGGCGTAAGTCACACGAAAGGTTACGCTGCAGTCATCATCGCAAAGACTCCCTGCGCGGTAGACATCGAACTGCGTAACCGGAACTTTTTGAAAGCCGCTCCGAAATACCTTTCCCCGGACGAACGGCAACGGTTCGGCACGGAGGGCGACCTGCCGGGTAAAATCTGGTGCGCCAAAGAAACGCTTTACAAATGGGCCCGAATCCCCGAAACCGACTTCTTACGGGACATCCGGATCGACGCTGTCGATCCGGTCTACGGTACGCTGCGGGGAACGATCCGGGAATACGGCGTCACATTGCAAGACTGTTCGAATGAAACCCTTTTTATGATCTATTGTTTCGGAAACCGCATTCCGGAAAGAGAAAACAGGTAAAAACCGCCGTTTTTTCCTATTTTTGCGCTGCGAACGCCGCACTCTAACTTCAAACGATAAAACATGACTATCTCTACGCTGATTAGGACCGCCGTCCTGCTACCGGCTTTGACAGCCGTACTACTGGCAACGCCTCCTTGCATACAGGCGCAGGTCAAACAACGGATCGCCGTTCCGGAAGACGCCGGCCGGTGGATTACGACTGCGTTTGCCAAAGGAAAAGTTCCGCCGTTTTCGTTCGTTTACGGAGGAAAACCGTCGGCCGAATTCATCCGCAAATGGAAGCATACGATGCAAAAAGAGCAAAGCGACGATCCGCAGGTGGTCAAATACCGGATCTCGTACCTCGACCCGGCGACCGGACTGCGGGCCGACTGCCATGCGACCGGGTTCCGCGAATTCAATGCAGTGGAGTGGGTAATGAATTTCACGAACACGTCCGCTGAAAACAGCGATACGCTGGAACAGGTAAAAGTAGTAGATTATACGATGGAAGCCGCAGCAGACGGGGATTTCAAGTTGTTGCACGCCGAAGGCAGCTACGGATCGCGGGCCGATTTCCGTCCGATCCTAACCGAACTCGGCGCAGGGGATTCGATCCGGATGGCTCCGGAAAACGGCCGGTCTTCCGACCGCACCGCCTTCCCGTTCTTCAACCTCGAATCGCCGGATAAAAAAGGAGTGGTCGTCGGCATCGGCTGGACGGGCGGCTGGTACGCTACCCTGTCGCGAAGCGGCAAAGCCGCTACGCTGAACTCCGGTATGGAAAAAATGAAGCTATACCTCCGCCCCGGCGAATCGATCCGCACGCCGCGGATCTGTATGCTGTTCTGGCAGGGCGACGACCCGATGGACGGCAACAACCGTTTCCGCCGCTTCATGCTGGCGCACCACACCCGCAAAATCGACGGCAAATTCGCCGAATACCCGCTTTCGGCGGGATTCGACTGGGGCGATCCGGCCCCGTGCAACGAGTACGGCTGCCTGACCGAAGAGTTCGCCGTCGCGCTGATCAACCGCTACAAACAGTTCGGCATCGTGCCGGAAGTGTTCTGGCTCGATGCGGGCTGGTACGAAGGTTCTGGCGGGCCGGATTTCTCCGGCGGCAACTGGTCGACCTGCGTCGGCAACTGGATTATCGACAGCACCCGTTTCCCGCGCGGACTCAAACCGCTGTCCGACGCGGCGCACCGGGTCGGGGCGAAGTTCATGGTCTGGTTCGAACCGGAACGCGCGATCGTCAACAGTTGGCTCGCAAAGACGCACCCCGAATGGATGCTCTCGTCCTCCGATAAAAATCCGGTGCAATTGTTCGACCTCGGCAACCGGGAAGCCTGCGCCTGGCTGAGCAAATACATCGGCGACCTGCTCGAACAGAACGGGATCGACTACTACCGGCAGGACTTCAACATGGGCATCAGCCCGTACTGGGAAGCCAACGACGAACCGGGCCGCACCGGTATGAAGGAGATCCGTCACGTCGAAGGGCTTTATAAATTCTGGGATTACCTGCTCGACCGCTTCCCCTGCCTGATGATCGACAACTGCGCGGCCGGCGGCCGGCGGCTCGACCTCGAAACGATGAGCCGCAGCGCGCCGCTGTGGCGCACCGACTACCGGTACGGCGAGGTAAACGGCTACCAGTGCCACACTTACGGGCTGAACTTCTTCCTGCCGCTGCACGGCACCGGCATTTACGGCACCGACGACTACAATTTCCGGTCGAGCCTCAGCAGCGCGATGGTCATCAACTGGGAGATCACCAGCATCCGCGGCTCGATTCCCGACATGCAGCGGGTGATCGCCGAATACAAGGAACTGCGTCCCTACTTCTACGAAGATTATTATCCGCTGACCGGACTCGGCGACCTGACCGGCGACGACGTATGGCTGGCCTATCAACTGAACAAACCGTCGGACGGCACGGGCATCGTCGTTGCGTTCCGGCGCAAAGACAACCCGCAAGATTCGACTGTCGTGAAACTGAGGGGACTCGATCCGCAACAGGTTTACAGCGTGCAGAACGGCAACGACGGCAAAATCGCCGCAAAAACCGGAAAGGAACTCGCCGACGGACTGACGCTCGAAATCGGCGAAGCGCCGGGATCGCTGCTGCTGAAATACAGCCCTGCGGGAAAATAGAGCTTTACCGGCAGCGAAATCTTCGAAAAATGTTTTGTTTCTTAAAATTTTAAGCTAACTTTGCGGCATAAAAGAACGGAATATGTCACAGTTTAACCACATTCACGTGCATCATCATCACCTACGTCCGTCACGGTAGGCAACAGCGTGTTTGTATGAACTGAAACCGATATTCAATCACACGAAAGAGGCTTACCCGATTACGGAAGCCTCTTTTTTATATCGTTCAATCCGGTACGAAACAACTAAAAAACGAAAATATGTTACGAATTGCCATTCAGGCCAAAGGCCGACTCAACGAAGAGAGCGTGGAACTGCTCGCCGAAGCGGGCGTATCGATCGAAGAAAGCAAACGTAAGCTGCTGACGCGCTGCGACGATTTTCCGCTCGAAGTGCTGTACCTGCGCGACGACGACATTCCGCAGGCCGTTTCGATGGGCGTCGCCGACGTCGGGATCGTCGGTCTCAACGAAGTGGAAGAGAAAGGGTTCGACGTGAAAATCGCCCACAAGCTCGGATTCGGCAAATGCCGCATTTCGCTCGCCATCCCGAAAGCCGACGCGTACGACGGGATCGGCTATTTCAACGGCAAACGGGTGGCGACGTCCTACCCCGTCATCCTGTCGCGTTTTTTCAAGGAAAACGGGATCAACGCGGAGATCCACGAGATCGCCGGCTCGGTCGAGATTGCTCCGTCGGTCGGGATGGCCGACGCCATCTTCGATATCGTCAGCTCCGGCGGCACGCTGGTGACCAACGGGCTGAAGGAGGTCGAAAAAGTGCTCTTCTCGGAAGCGGTGATGATCTCCAACCAATCGTTGTCGGAAGAGAAACGTCAGATCCTGTCGCAATTGCTGTTCCGCATCGAATCGGTCGAGCGCAGCCGCGGCATGAAGTACGTGCTGCTGAACCTGCCGCACGAAAAAATCGACGAGGCGATCCGCATCCTGCCGGGCATGAAGAGTCCGACGATCCTTCCGCTGGCTCAGGAAGGCTGGAGTTCGATCCATGTCGTGATCAACGAACGCGAGTTGTGGAGCAAAATCGAACAGCTCAAGACGATCGGCGCAGAAGACATCCTCGTTCTCTCACTCGAAAAAATGATCTTGTAATGGAAATCCTGGTAAATCCCGACCCGCGCGAATGGGGGCCGCTGCTCAGCCGCCCGCAGATCGACCGTTCGGTGATCGGACAGCGGGTAGCCGATATCCTCGCCTCGGTGAAAGCCGGAGGCGACAAAGCGCTGTTCGAACTGACGCGGCAGATCGACGGGATCGAACTGAAATCGGTCATCGTCACGCCGGACGAGATCGGACAGGCAACGGAGAACGTTTCTCCGGAACTGAAAGCCGCCATCGCGACTGCCGCCCGCAACATCGAAGCGTTCCACGCGGCGCAGCGTCCGCAACCGGTCGAACTGGAAACGATGCCGGGCGTCAAGTGCATACAGCGCGCCGTGCCGATCCAGCGCGTCGGGCTCTATATCCCCGGAGGTTCCGCCCCGTTATTCTCGACCGTGTTGATGCTGGCGATCCCGGCGCGCGTAGCCGGCTGCAAAGAAATCGTTCTCTGCACCCCGCCCGATAAAAACGGCGACATCGCCCCGGCGATCCTCTATGCCGCCTCGCTGGCCGGCGTAGACCGTATTTTCAAAGCGGGGGGGGCGCAGGCGATCGCGGCGATGGCTTACGGCACCGAAAGCATCCCGAAAACGGATAAGATCTTCGGCCCGGGCAACCAGTACGTCACCGTCGCCAAACAGCAGGTCAGCACCTCGACCGTGGCGATCGACATGCCGGCCGGCCCGTCCGAAGTGCTGGTAATGGCCGATTCGGGCGCCGTGCCCGCTTTCGTGGCTTCCGATCTGCTGTCGCAGGCCGAGCACGGAAGCGACTCGCAGGCGATTCTGCTGACGCCGTCGCGCGGTTTTGCCGAACAGGTGGTCCGCGAAGTGGAACGACAACTGGCCGAACTGCCGCGCCGCGACATCGCGACCCGGGCGCTGGACAACAGCCGCATCGTCGTGATGGACAGCGAGGACGACCTGATCGCATTCAGCAACGCCTACGGCCCGGAACACCTGATCATCTCGATGGAAAATCCGTGGAAAATCGCCGAAAGAATCACCGCAGCCGGAAGCGTCTTCATCGGAAACTATACTCCCGAAAGCGCGGGCGACTACGCATCGGGCACAAACCATACGCTGCCGACCTACGGCTGGGCGCACGCTTACAGCGGCGTGAACCTCGACAGCTTCCTACGCAAGATCACCTACCAGGAGATCACGACCGACGGACTCCGCGGCATAGGGAACGTCATCGAAACGATGGCGGGGGCCGAAGGGCTCGACGCGCACAAAAATGCGGTGACGATCCGGCTGAAAAGCCTCGGGTAAACGACGCCGCGAAAAACGCCCGGCAGGCCGCGACCGGTTGCGGAAACGCCTGCCGCACACACAGTAGCGAAAACAAGACAAAGACACGAACGATGGATATCCGCGAACTACTCAGAGAAAACATACGCACGCTGGCCCCCTACTCGACCGCGCGGGACGAATACCAGGGCGAATTGGGCATCTACCTCGACGCCAACGAAAACCCGTACGACAACAACTACAACCGCTACCCCGACCCGCATCAGAAAAACCTGAAACGGAGGCTGGCGGAAATCAAGGGCGTACCGGTCGAAAAGATCTTCATCGGCAACGGTTCGGACGAACCGATCGACCTGGTGTTCCGGTTGTTCTGCGAACCCCGGCGGCACAATGCGGTGTCGATCGCCCCGACTTACGGCATGTACAAGGTGGCGGCGGCGATCAACGACGTGCAGATGCGCGAGGTGCAGTTGGAGCCCGGTTTCACGCTGGATGCGGAAAAGTTGTTGGCGGCGGCCGACGAGAACACCCGACTGCTGTTCCTCTGCTCGCCGAACAACCCGTCGGGCAACTGTTTTCCGAAAAAAGAGATCGAAAAGGTCATCCGCCGTTTCAACGGCATCGTGATCCTCGACGAAGCGTATATCGACTTCGCCGGCCAGCCGGGCTTCCTGTCCGAACTGGACGAATACCCGAACCTCGTCATCCTGCAAACGCTGTCGAAAGCATGGGGCATGGCGGGCCTCCGGCTCGGGTTGGCTTTCGCACAACCGCTGATCGTCGATACGCTGAGCCGCGTGAAATATCCGTACAACATCAACGTCGTGACGCAAAAAATCGTCCTCGAACAGTTGCGGAAATCCCCCGACGCGCAGATCGCCGAAATCGTTTCGGAACGCGGACGCGTGCTGGAAGGACTCGCGAAAAACCCCGTCATCCGGAAAATCCACCCGACGGACGCCAACTTCGTACTGGTCGAAGTGGACGAACCGCGCACAATATACGACCGCCTGATCGGGGCGGGCATCATCGTTCGCGACCGCTCGCGGATCAAAGGATGCGAAGGCTGCCTGCGGATCACGATCGGCACGCCGGAAGAGAACGACCGGCTGCTCGAAACCCTGAAAAAACTGTAACGATGAAACGCGTACTTTTCATAGACCGCGACGGAACCCTGATCAAGGAACCGCCGGTCGATTACCAGGTCGATTCGTTCGAAAAACTGGAATTTATGCCCGGGGCGATCACGGCCATGAGCCGCATCGCTACGCTCGGTTACGAGCTGGCGATGGCCACGAACCAAGACGGATTGGGAACGGCGAGTTTCCCCGAAGCGACGTTCTGGCCGGCGCACAACCTGATGCTCAAAACGTTCGAAGGCGAGGGCGTTCGCTTCGACGACATCCTGATCGACCGTTCGATGCCCGCCGACAACGCCCCGACGCGCAAACCGCTGACCGGGATGTTCGGCAAATATCTCGGCGGAGACTACGACCTGAAAAATTCGCTGGTCATCGGCGACCGCACGACCGACATCGAATTGGCCCGAAATCTCGGCGCAAAGGGAATCTTGTTGCAGCCCGTCGAAGCGGGACGCGCGATATTGGCCGAAAGGGGCCTTGCGGAGCACTGCGTGCTGATCACCGACGACTGGAACCGCGTCTGGCAATTCCTGCGCGCCGGCGAACGCACCGCCGAAATCGCCCGTAAGACGCGCGAGACGGATATCCGCGTGGCGATCGACCTGGACGGCAGCGGGTCGTCGCACATCGACACCGGACTGAAATTTTTCGATCACATGCTCGAACAGATCGTGCACCATGCCGGAGTATCGCTGATCGTCGAGGTCAAAGGCGACCTTGAAGTGGACGAACACCATACGATCGAAGATACGGCCATCGTGCTCGGCGAAGCGGTTTACCAGGCGCTCGGATCGAAACTCGGCATCGAACGCTACGGTTTCTGCCTGCCGATGGACGAATGCCGGGCCAGCGTGCTGATCGACTTCGGCGGCCGGATCGACTTCGACTGGAACGTCCCGTTCCGCCGCGAGCGCATCGGCGACGTGCCGACCGAAATGTTCCGCCATTTCTTCAAGAGCTTCGCCGACGCCGCGCGCTGCAACCTGCACATCGCGGCCGAAGGCGAAAACGAGCACCACAAAATCGAGGGCGTGTTCAAGGCCTTCTCTCGCGCGCTGCGGATGGCCATCGCCCGCAACGGCTTCAAATTTGAATTGCCAAGCAGTAAAGGAGTATTATGATAGCAGTAATCGACTATGACACCGGCAACCTGCGTTCCGTCGCCAACGCGCTCGGACGACTGGGAGCCGAATACCGGATCACCGCGTCGCCGGACGAGATCCGTTCGGCCGAACGGGTATTGCTGCCCGGCGTCGGCGAAGCTTCGACCGCGATGGAAAAACTGCGCGAACGCGGACTGGTCGAGACGATCCGTTCGCTCACGCAGCCCGTACTGGGTATCTGCATCGGCGTACAGTTGCTGTGCCGCCGCAGCGAGGAGGGCGATGCCGAGTGCATCGGAATTTTCGACAACGAAGTGCGTAAATTCACGGCCGAAGGGCTCAAAGTACCGCACATGGGATGGAACAGCATCGGGAACCTGCGTTCGCCGCTGCTGGACGGCATCGCCGAAGGTTCGTACGTCTACTACGTGCACTCGTACGCCCCGACCGTCAACGGTGACACGATCGCCACGACCGTTTACGGCGAAACGTTCAGCGGCGCGATCAACCGCGGCAACTTCTTCGGGACGCAGTTTCATCCGGAAAAAAGCGCCTCGGTCGGCGAACGCATCCTACAAAACTTTTTAACGCTATGATTGAAATTATCCCGGCAATAGACCTGATCGGCGGCCAGTGCGTCCGGCTGACGCAGGGCGACTACGACCGCCGTACCACCTATTACAAAGACCCGCTCGACGCGGCTCGACGCTACGAGGACTGCGGCATCCGGCGGCTGCACCTGGTCGATCTGGACGGGGCCAAGGCCGCGCACCCGGTCAACCTGAACGTGCTCGAACGGATCACCGTTTCGACCTCGCTGCAAGTGCAATACGGCGGCGGCATCAAAAACGCCGAAGCCCTGCGCGACGTATTCGGCAGTGGGGCCGCCCGCGCGATCTGCGGCAGCATCGCCGTCACGCAGCCCGATGCGTTCCGCGAGTGGCTGGCCGAATTCGGCTCCGCGAAAATGATCCTCGGCGCAGATACCCGCGACGGACGGATCGCGATCAACGGCTGGCTCGAAGCCGCTACGGTGGGAGTCGAAGAACTGATCGGATCGTTCCGCGACGCAGGACTGTCACAGGTGATCTGCACCGACATCGCCAAGGACGGTATGCTTTCAGGCCCGTCCGTCCCGCTGTATCTGCAACTCCAAAAAACGTTTCCGGAGATCGACATTACGGTCAGCGGCGGCATCAGCTCATGGGAAGACATCGAAGAACTCGATCGGAACGGACTGCGCAGCGTCGTCGTCGGCAAGGCGATCTACGAAGGACGGATCCGTTTCGAACAGCTCGAAAAATACATGCTTACAGTACGAACCGACAAAAAACAACAACGGTGTTAGCGAAGAGAATCATCCCCTGCCTGGATATCAAGGACGGGCAGACGGTCAAGGGAATCAATTTCCTCGAACTGCGCGGCGTCGGCGACCCGGTCGAACTGGGACGCAGGTATGCCGAAGAGGGAGCCGACGAACTGGTTTACCTCGACATCAGCGCGTCGATGGAAGGGCGCAGGACTTTTGCCGAACTGGTGACGCGCATCGCCGCGAACATCAACATCCCGTTCACGGTCGGCGGCGGCATCGCGTCGGTCGAAGACGCCGGACGGCTGCTGACCGCCGGGGCCGACAAAGTGACCGTCAACAGCGCGGCCGTCAATAACCCCGATCTGATCAGCGATATCGCGTCGAAATACGGCAACCAGTTCGTCGTCGTGGCGATCGACGCCAAACAGATCGACGGCCGGTGGCGCGTGACCACGCACGGCGGACACCGGCTGTCGGACAAGGAACTGTTTTCGTGGGCCGCCGAAGCGCAGCGGCGCGGGGCCGGCGAGATTTTATTCACGTCAATGGACCACGACGGCACGAAAAACGGCTACCCGTGCGAAACCTACGCTCGGCTATCACAAATGCTGTCGATCCCGGTGATCGCTTCGGGCGGAGCCGGAACCGCGCAGCACATCGCCGACGTATTGACCGAAGGGCGTGCCGACGCCGCCCTTGCCGCCAGTATTTTCCATTATGGGGAGATCCCGATCCCCCGCCTGAAACAGGAGTTGAACAAACTGCATATACCTGTCAGATTATGATAAAATTCAGTGAATTGAACACAACCAAGCGTTGTGAGGGACTGGTTCCCGCAATCATCCAGGACGACAATACGCGCCAAGTCCTGATGCTGGGCTACATGAATGAGGAAGCCTACGACAAAACCGTGGCCGAAGGTCGCGTGACCTTTTTCAGCCGCGCGAAAAACCGTCTGTGGACGAAAGGCGAAACCAGCGGTAACTTCCTGAACGTCAAAAGCATCGTCAAAGACTGCGACGACGACACGCTGTTGATCCGCGTCGTACCGGTCGGCCCGGTTTGTCACAAGGGAACGAAAACCTGTTTCGGCGGACGCGAAAACGAAGGATTCATCGGCGAGCTGCAAAGCGTAATCCAGCAGCGCCACCGCGAAATGCCGGAAGGTTCGTACACCACGAAACTGTTCACCAAAGGCGTTAAGAAGATCGCACAGAAAGTAGGCGAAGAAGCGGTCGAAACCGTCATCGAGGCAGTAGCGAACAACAATACGGACGTGGTTTACGAAGCATCCGACCTGATCTACCACCTGCTCGTACTGCTCGAAAACCAAGGCCTGTCGATCGCCGACCTGGAAGAAGAACTGGCCGAACGACACAAGTAGGCATAGAAAATGCGGGGCTTTTCATTATCTTTACAAACCGAAACGCTAAAACTAAAACTATGGACAATAAAAAAATCGGAATAGCCAGCGACCATGCCGGCTACCAACTCAAAGAATTCGTAATCGGTTACCTCGACTCGAAAGGCTACGACGTGTACGATTTCGGCACCAACTCGGAAGAGAGCTGCGATTATCCGGACTATGCCCACCCGCTGGCCGAGGCCATCGAAAAAGGGGAACTGCCGCGCGGTATCGCGATGTGCGGTAGCGCCAACGGCATCACGATGACGCTGAACAAACATCAGGGAATCCGAGCCGCCCTTTGCTGGGAACCCGAAATCGCATCGTTGGCACGCCGCCACAACAACGCCAACGTCTGCACCATGCCGGCGCGGTTCATCAGCACCGACACGGCCCGCGAAATCGTCGATATTTTCCTGAACACCGAATTCGAAGGAGGCCGCCATCAGGCTCGTATCGATAAGATTCCGTTGAAAAACTGCGGCTGCGGAGAGAAAAAATAATTTTCGAACCGAAGACGAACGCCGGCGGATTTCCGCACGACGACCGAATGCGCGAAGGCAGGGCACAAAACCCTGCCTTTCATTTCATCCCTCAAAAATTTTCGGCATAAAATCGGTAAAAACCGCAATTTTTTTTTCGTAATAATTTGTAAAATTAAATTTTAATCGTACTTTTGCATCACCAAAACGAAGCGCTTCACCAGCAGAGAAAGGGGAAGAGGGAGCACGAAGAAAGAGATTTGCAGAGATAGAAAGGAGAAGAGTTCGTTTTATTATTTTGCGGAAATAGCTCAGTTGGTAGAGCACAACCTTGCCAAGGTTGGGGTCGCGAGTTCGAGTCTCGTTTTCCGCTCAGGAAGGCAGTCTGAAAAGATTGCCTTTTTTTGTTGTTTGTCAGTATGTTGCACAGATGTCGCAACCTACTATCGTTCCCATCGGACAATCGGCAAGACGAACGGGAAACACCGAAAAAGGCCGTTTTTACCGGAAATGTTTTACAGAATGTTTTACACAAAAACGCTGAAACGGTCGTTTGCACAACACGCAAACAACCATGAACATCAAGGTAGTATGTCGCAAAGACGCCATGAACGGCCAGGGACGTGTCCCGTTGGTCATCCGTTTCACACATCGACGCAGAATCAAAACGGTCTCTACGGGCCTCGTCGTCGATCCGACCGATTGGGACGAGCAGGCGCAACGCCTGAAGTGCGATCGTGCGGATTGCAGCGAAACGCAATACGAATTAGACCGCATTCTGAACGACTACCGAAAGAAAATCAGACGCCTCGAAGCGTTGGAAATAGACGTGAATTTCGAAACGCTATTCGAACCCGTACAAAAACGCATCCATTGTACCGTGGATGACTATTTCGGAAGAACGATCGAACGAATGGAATCCGTCGATCAATACGGAACCGCTTCGAAATACCGCATCACACGCTCCCTGCTCCGTCGTTTTCATCCGCAGGAACTCCGTTTCGAAGATATCACACTTCCGTTTCTGCGGGATTTCGAACTGTTCTTGAGACAAAAGGGGAATCGGGACAACAGCATCGCCACTAAATTCAGCGTACTGAGAGCCGTTTACAACCGAGCTTCGGAAGAAAAGATCTTTTCCTCCGAAGATAATCCGTTCATTCGTTTCAAACTCGGCCGCCTATGGACTTCAACCCGAAAACGAGCCATCTCGAAAACGGACATACATCGTCTGATGACGCTTGACCTATCCGATCGCGCAGAGTTCGCACGAGACATATTTCTGTTTTCCTATTTTATGGCCGGTATCAATTTTTGCGATATCGCCGGTCTGAGACATTCGAACATCCGAAACGGACGCCTCGTGTACGCTCGGCATAAGACCCGTAAAGAGATGAATTGCAGGATCAATAGCGAAGCGGAAACGATCATCGAAAAATACGCAAACACGCGAATAACCGACAATTACATATTTCCCATTTTAAATCCGACCGTTCACAAAACGGAGCGACAACGAAAAGACCGCATCAAAAAAGTATTGAAATCGGTAAACGGAGAACTTCGGAAAATAGGGGACGAATTGGGTTTGGTCTTTCCCTTGACCACATACGTAGCCAGACACTCGTACGCTTCGGTATTGAAACATGCGGGCGTCGATGTATCTCTGATTTCGGAATCGTTAGGACATGCCGACCTGACGACGACGCAGATCTATCTGGATTCGTTCGGAAACGACCGAATAGACGAAGCGATGACGCATTTGGTATAAAAATTCGAGAAAAAGGGAGAGCATACGACTTCCGTATGCCCTTCCTTACTTTTATCGGAGACCATAACGTTCCGCTATCGATACGATTTTATCGAACGAGGAACGATAACCGCCTTGCAGAATTTTGAAGAACTGTTTTTCACACTCTTCGTGATCGTATCTCGGATAAAAAACCGAAATACGATGGAACAACGATATACCGTCCGCTCCGAACAATGTAGCGACGACACATCCGACAGTGAACCAGTCGCAATACGAGGCGGTAATATCGATATGTTTCGTCTCGATCTTTTCTAACAAATCACGAAACCGTTGTTTCGCCGTCTTCGGAGGCTCCAAAACTGCCTTGATCCGGGACAAATCCGTGGGTCGTAACAGAAGTTGTGCAGGAGTCGGCACCTCTACTTGCTGCACCTCTTTCGTTTTTACATTCGGACTGTGAACAGTAGGGCAAACAGATTGAATACGAGCCGTTTTTTCAGAGTTTTCAAATACTTTTTCATACGATTTCGCTCCGAAATTCACATATGCAGAGGCATCGTGAGAGAATCCGCGCAAACGTGTTACGTCTTTACAGGCCGCATCGAGTACGATACCTACTTCCCGAAAATCGCGTTCCAAAGCAAGAAAGTGCTGAAGATGTCGTTTCCCGTCTGCAATCGGCACGAGACAAAACAGACCTCGTCCACTTGCAGACAATCCGGCATACAGAATATGTTCGGGATTCGGCAAACAGAGTTTCAATGCATCCCAATCCGATACTTCCGGATTATCTCCGGCATCTATATCCAAACATATCAGACCGGAATGGGCGATCAACGCATCGATCCTTCGAACTTCGAACAATCCGCTCGGTGTCACGGCCGGTAAACGCGCCTTGATAGCATTGCGTGTCTCTTTGTCATCCGTTTCACGTACAAGGTTCAGTAACTGCAATAATTCATAAGGCGGTTTCAACAACCATTGAAGAATATCCACTTCTCCGATCGGACGAGGTTCGGTAAAACTTTTAAAGAGCGAGACCCTCGGAGGGATTTCCTTTAAATTAATGTAACAGTTCGATAAATCGGGCTGTTACATTTTTTATTGGAGGACGAGGTAACGAAAAGGCAACGGTTCTATTTTCCGTCTTTTGCGTTTGGGTTCACGACTTCAAATAACTGAGGCTAAGGTAATAAAATATCTCATCAAACGTAAATGTCGAGAGGTTTTTATTTGTTTTTCTGTTTTCGATCCTACGGTACATTACTTCTCCATTCCCGCCAATATTCGAATAATCATATTTATTCCGATTAAGAACCCCGAAAAGTTAAAAAATAGAGAGGCAAGTATAAATCTTGCCTCTCTGGCCATTCCGGGAAAAACGATAAGACGTTCCCGCATCTTATCGTCATTTTGTTTCGGGATTTCCGGAATTAAAAACATAGCGGGACAACATTTTCTATAGAAGATATTTGCAATGGTTCCCTGTAGGATATGTTAACCCGCTATGTGTTTATTATTGATTTTTTATCATATTGTAATCCTGCACGCCGAACACCTCCGTCGAGTTCTCGCCCAGCCATCCGGCCTTTACGTTGACCCCGGTGTGAATCTTCACGAAGTCGATGTATTTCAAATTGGCAGGTTTCCCGTCATGACGAACGGCATCGCTGATGCGCATATGGTTACCCATAACGTCGGCATTGGGGTTTTCATCGTCCGTCAGGCGGTCGACAGGACTGAAATTGTCGGCATAACCCCATCCATATTCCCCGTTTACCCAAGCATTCCCGCCGCCGGAGGTGCGGGACTGAAGCCGGCTGCCTACCAACGTATAAGATTCCGTTTTAATCCAGTTGGGATAATAGTAATCCTGCGTATGGAAACCCAGATAGTCGACTTGGCCGTTGCCTCCTACGTTATCCGTCCATGCCACGGGGCGGTTCGTCCCGGCCGGTTTGTAGTAAGTTACGGCATAATCCTGCGTACTGCTACTGTAATCGCTCCCTTTGAGCTCGTACCAGGTATCGTCTGGAAGTCCGTTCCGGTTTTCGTCCTGCATGACCCAGACGATGCCCGGTTCCGACGAACCCTGAAACGCATTGCCCAGAATCTGTAGGTTGTAGTCTCCGTCATTTTTGATGCTGTGGTCGAATCCGACAATGACATATCCGCCCCAGCTTCCCAATGAAACGTAGCCTTTCGCATCGAGGCATTTCATTGCATGATTACATGCCTCTTCCGGTGTGTAAGCGTCATAATGTTCGTTCACGAACTGCCCCGGAGCTGCCGTAAATTCATAAACCTTATTACAATCGACGCTTCCCGTATAACCGCGCGGCGATTCCCCCTCCGGCGGAGCAACATTGACAGTAAAGGTCATGGGAACGGTCCCATAACGGTTCTTCATCGTCAGGACGACCGTATGCGTCCCTTCCGAATCGGGCGTATAAGCGAAAGTGCAGGCCGCACATTCGGGAGACGCTACCCGGGGATTGGAGAATGCGGGCAGATCAGCCACCTCGTTCCCGTCCACGCTCCACGTATAGGTTGCGTCGAACGCATTTTCGATCCGGTAAGGACGGATGAAAATGGTGCGCCCCAGCGACATGTTGTAGGTCGTTTGCTCGAACAGCGCCGTGAACGGCATCTCTTCGGGCGAGCATACTTTTACTTTAAATTCCACCTTATCGCTACCGTCTTCATTGGTCGCCGTCAGAGCCAGTGTGTAGTTGCCCGCTGTTTTGGATGAAAAGGTATAGTCTTTCGTTTCCGCAACCGCATTACCGTCGACGCTCCAAACGAATCGTGCATTCTCGCCATTGGTTACTTCCGGTGTGAATGTCAGTTCACCTTCGACAATGACGGTATATCCCTCTTCGGGAACACCCAGCGCTATCTGCGGCTTCAGGTAAGGTACGACTTCGAGCGAGAATTCCTGCTCGGCCGTTCCATAATCGGTCGTCACTTCGAATTTGACGTACATCATGGCCGGTTCGCTCCCGGCCTGATAGGTAAAGGTTCTTTCCCGGCCGACGATCTTGCCGTCGATCTTCCAAAGAAAGATTGCATCGCTTCCTGCATTTTCTACAATCGGGGAGATGGTCAGCGTACCGCCCACCTTGACCTGGTATATAGGGGATTCCTGTTCCAACGTAATGGTGGGAGGAAGGGGTGTCCCCTCCTCCTCTTTGCTGCAAGAGAAATTCAATATCATGCAGCCGACCAATACGATCAGATAATAAAATCTGTTGTTCATACGCTTAACTTGTTAAAGTGTCGGGTCGATGTATTTACCTCCTTCGGCCAAATCGTCATAAGAAGGCATATAGCCGGTTTGCTGTACTTGCCAGTCATCGGCCGTAAAGGAATGGATCGCATTGCGCAATCCTTCGAAAGAGCGCAAGGCGGCCTGTCGGTAAATATCCACACCTTTGACGCTGGTCAGCGACGCAAAGCCGTCCAGATCGGCCAGGCGGTTACTGCCTCGCGTAGAAGTAAATGCCAATTCGTTGGTATGGATTTTAAGAAGTCCGCCGATGGTTGTAAGTACCGGCATTTTGATCTCGAACGGCGTACCTTGAGCTACCGGAGACGACGGATTGGGCGGACAAGACGTAACATGTCCCGTATAGATGAAAAAGTCTCCTCCGACACTTTCCAACTCCGGCAGGAAAAATTCGGCCACGGTACCGTTATCGACCCCACCCTTGTCGTAAGTCAGCCCCTTGCCTACGGTTTTCAGTTTCGGTGCAGCGACCGGAGCCTTGACCTTGAGCGTACATGCGCCGCCGACGGATGCCAGTACCGGTAAATTGATGCCTCCCGTCGTCGCATTGTAGGTCAACGTGAAGTTACCCCTAACCGCTTCCGTATTGGAAAGCAGATCGACAGTCTCGGTCGTGTTGGGCATGCTGATCGTCACGTCGCCTTTCACCTCTTTCATGCCTGTCAGCTCGAACAATCCGTTAAGTGTCAGAGAACCTTCCACCACATCGTCGGCAGAGAGTTTGAACCGGTCGGAAGAGGTACTGTTGTTGATCTCGATATCTTTGATGCCCGTGCCTCGCAGATCCAATTCGGTCACTCCGGGCATATTGCTGATGGCAAGTCCGTTGAGCGTGGTCAGCGTGGACGGGATGGCGAAAGGTTCCGCCAGTCCGGTGAGGTACTCCAGACGCAAAATTCCATTGACCGCTTCGAGCGTTCCCAAACAATTCAGATTCTCCAATGCAGGCATATAACCGAGCGACAGATTATTGACCTGTTTCAGTTTAGGCATGTCGATCTCTTTCAAGCTGTTCATCGAACGCAGTTCGATAGCCTCGATATAGCTCAACACAGGGAACGATATCTTTTTCAGTTGCATGAAATTGCTCCCCAGTGTGCTGGAACCCGATAATTCTTCGAGTTTTGGAAAGGTAAGCGTTTCGATGGTTGCGCCGGTCTGATCCCAAACGAATCCTCCGCAACGGACCAATTCCGGGCAGTCGATATTTTTTCCGGTAAACTGATACAAAGACAGGCGGCCGCCGATCTCTTCGAGTTTCGGGAACGACAGCACGTCGAGGTTATTCGTACCGCCATTGCCGCCCAACGATATATTGCCCAGCACGGTACGCAATTCAGGTACGAGGAAAGAGCTGATATTCTGCATTCCTTCGAAAACCATATCCCCTTCGACAGAGGTCAGTTTAGGCATATAGACCGTTCTCAACGACATGGCATTGGTCACCCCCGGGATGGAGATGCTGCCCAACACGGTCTGTAGCTCGGGAAGGATAAAAGATTTCAGACCCGTATAATTCAGAGGGACGGAGATAGAACCGACCTGGCGCAAGTTGTCGAGACCGGTCAGATCGCTCGATCCGAACGTATAGAAAGTAATAGTGCCCTTGACTTCCTGCAATGTTTCCAAAGGCAGCAGGGTTTTGATCGGATCTTCCTCTTCGACAACCTCCATACTCGTGCGTGCGACACCGATGGTCAGGTTGCCTTCCAGAACTTCAATACCCAAAGTACCGAAGTCATCGACTTCCGTCTGGGTGGTCAGCGTAAAATTTCCTTTCTTGACGGCTTCCGCTTTTTCCCTTTTTACCGCATACTGATAAATCCGCTGCTTCCCATTAAAGGAAGTCACGACAAAAGAATGGGCGTTGTCCCAATCGCTGACGGCCGCCGGATCGGGATAAATTTTGGCATTCTCACTGATCGACACTGTCGCCGTTGCCCCGTTCAGCTCTCGTCCTTCGACCGTACGGACGATAAGGCTATCGCCCGAAATGAGTGCTGAAAACCCGTTCTCGCCCAAAGCGAGCTTAAACGAGGTAATGTAATTGTCTTGTCCGATGAATGCCGACTCGTCGTCTTTTTCGCATCCGGTCAGCAGTGCGGCACAGCAGGCCGCAATCAAAATACTATATAGTTTTTTCATGGATTAGCTTTTTATGAACGTTCGTTAAATACCCGGTTGATTCCACTCTCCCGCTTTCATCTGTTCCAGTGTAGGGGCGAACATATTGTAATTAGGGCTTACGTCCCACTGGTCGTCGCTTGTCAGCGACGGCAGACAATTCTTCAGTCCTTCGTAAGAGGTCAAGGCATATGTCCCGCTGATCGACACCACGCGAACATTGGTGAGACCGCTGAACCCATCAAGGTTCGTAACCCCGTCATTGAATGACACATTGGGATTCTGGGTAGTGATTTTTAACGAGTCTGTTATGCCCGTAAGGTTGTCCATTTTAAGGTTTTTCGTCCGGCTGGGCATATTGTCCAATACGATCTCGACGCCGCCGGCCTCGGTCAGATCGGGGAATGACAACGTTTCGCAGGCGAACGGGTAAAGGCCACCTATACGAAGATAGCCGCCTACACGCTCTATAGAGGCAAACTCCGCGGTCGAAGAGATACCGGCGAGCGAGGCGGTAAAGATGTCGCCGGTAACCTCGGTCAGATCCCGGACGGTAAGCGTATTGATGGCATAGTTGTCGTTGATTTTGATGTCGCCGTTGATTTTTGAAATACCGGCGATTTGCAGGTTTTTCAGCATCTGAGCATCGGCCACATTCAGCCCGCCGATCTCCTGAATACCGTCGAATTTCGGGAAGTTGTAGACCGCACTATACGGATTGTCGAGATTCGAGCTGGTCTCTGCTTTCAGTCGGATCACGCCGCTGAAAACGCTGTTCCCTTTGATCGTCAAATCCACTAAGGTCGCCCGTTCGAGATTCAACTCCCCGATCTCGATTCCGGTAACGTCGATATTTTTTAGTGTAGCACAGTCGAATAAACTCAACGTCTTGCAACTTTTCAGCGCCGGCGGCAACTTCAAATCCGATACGGATGTTGCCTTGCTGTAAGCGATGCGGAAAGTACCGCCGACAGAAGCCAGCGCCCTGAAGTCTGCGAGCCCTTCCGGGGACAGGCTGCCCAAAGGCCCCAGGTCGAGGTCGCCGTCCACCGTCTCCAGCTTGGGAACATCGAAACTTCCTACGTTGTTGCAATAATACACGACCAGGCTGCCCGCATGTTTGAGCGAAGGCAGTTCTACGCGTTGTAATTCCGAGAGGTTGTGGTAGCGTAATTCTCCTTTGCACTCCTCCAGTTTCGGCATCGATACCGATGTCAGCAATTTCGATGTGCCGGGATTGCCCAGATTAACCGTTCCGCAGGTAACCAGTTCCGGCAGGTCGATGGATTCGATGTCCGGAATTCCCGAATAGGCGAATGTCCCGTCTATCTGTTTCAATGCGGGGAAAGCGATACGGGCCAGGGCCGAAGGATCATTCTGTTTAGGCACGGTAAAAGAGACGTTTCCGTTTACCGTCGCCAGTACGGGCATGTCCACTTCCGAAAGATTCGTGGTCGAGAAGGTCATCCCGCCGGAAACGCCGGTAAGTACGGGACAGGAAAGCTTTTCGAGGGTCGTGGAGGTTACCTCGATACCCATCGCTTCCGCCAGTGCCGGGAAACGGGCGTCGAGAAGGCGGGAAGTTTCGATCTGCAAGGCTCCGCCGACTTTCGTCAGAGAACTCAGGCCGTCGAGCGTTGCGTTGGCGTAAGTCGATTTGATGATGACCCCGTAGCCGACCTCTTTGATTTTGTCCAGCGCGGCGATCGATGTGATCGAATCGCGTCCGGCGGCCATACCTATGATCAGGTTGCCTTCGACCGTCGTCGTTCCGCTCTGTCCGAATGCATCGACTTCGGCCTGTGTCCGCAATACTACGGAGCCGGGAACGGAATTGTCCGCATCGGAGATCGTATACGTGTACGATTTCGTGGCGCCGTTGAAAGCGGTTACTACGAAAACGTACTCGCTGCTCCAGTCGGTGATGGTCGCAGGGTCGGGCTTAATTGAAGTGTTCTCGCTCAGGGTCACCTCGGCGGTCGCCGAAGCCAGGGAGAATGTCGCCGGGGCCGTCACCACGATCTTGTCTTCGTCGATAGCGGCCGTTATCGTCTGATCTCCGTTTTTCAGAACGAACGATGTGATGTAGTTGTCCCCTCCCGTGAACGGATCGTCTTCGCTCTTGTCACAGGAAGACAACAGCAGACACCCCGACAATAGGAGTACCCATGAAAGTTTAGTTAAATGTTTCATCATAATATAAAGTTAGTTTAAAGATTATTGCAGAGGTTGCAGCGGTTTGTCCGTAAATACGATGTGGGCCGGAATGTCGCCGGTAGTCACCGACCATTTCTTTTTTCCGTCCGGGGTGAAACAATACAGTGTCCCCGGGGTGATATAGTCCTTGGCATCGGTCACGAAGATCTCCCGCGTATCGGGATTGACAGCGATGCCGTAAGGGATCTTGATCTGTTTGTCCGTCCCGTCCGTAATGAAATTGCGGGTAACCACCTTTTTCGTTTTGGTATTGACAATGGCGTACGAGATCGTATTTTTATTGGTGATATAGCTCCATTCCGTACTGTATACATAGAGCGAATCCCCGCACAACGTCATATTGCTGTTGGGCAGCAGTTCCAGTTTGTCGGTCACTTTGTCCGTTTTCGAATCGATCACGAAGGTCATGGAGCGTGTCCCGTAGTAATCGCCGCGGGACGAGACCCATATATTTCCGTAGTGGTCCAGTTCCATGCGGTGCAGGTTGATCGCCACTTCGATTTTTTTTATTTCCTGAAACGTGTTCAGGTCAATCACCGAAACCGTATTGTCGTAGTTGGGGACCCGGTAACCTCCGGAGTTGGCGACATAGAGTTTGTCGCCGACGATGACCATTTCTTCGGGCTGGTAGCCGACCACACAAGTTTCGAGCACGGTCAGCGAGGCCGTATCCACTTTGGCCACATACCCCAACCGGGCGTTGGGGTCGATCTGTACCGGGCCCGCGTAAGAACTGACATAGGCATACGGGCCTTTAAAAGCGAGGTAACGGCAGTTCGGGATCGAGACCACTCCGATATGCCTGGCGGTACGGACATCCATCACTTCGACGAAGTGGGAACAGTTGATAACCGCATAAAGCTTGTCGCCGTATATCTGAATGTCGTTGCCCACGTCGCCCAACTCCTTAACCACGCCGGGATTGCGTTCCGGATAAATATTCTTGGAATACACGCCGGTTTCGGCGTCATAATAATCCAACGAGGCTTTATTGCTCCCCATATTGCCTTCGTTGAGCAGGAAAAAGCCTTTGATCGGACCTTCCTGACCCGTTCCGCCGGTCCCGGTCGATCCACCTCCCGTATTCGTATTCGTGGAAGGGAGGACCGGCTCGTCTTTTCGGCACGAACCGAGGCAGAGAAGGAGCGACAATAAAACCGCAAATCGTCGTATGAAACTCATAATGTCAGGTTAATTTTGATTTTGAAGTTCGTCCCGGGCATCGGATAGCACTGCACGACCTCGTACTGCTGATTGAAAATATTGTTGACTTCGGCCGTGACCCGCATGCCGACACGGTTCCACTGAAAACTTTTGGACAGCGACATGTCGTGGGTATACCACGGTTGCGAATAGTTTTCCGGAATATTGGCCACCGCTTCGTACCGTTCGCCGGTATAGATAAAGCTGTAATTCCAGTCCCAGCTTTTATAGCTGCCGCCCAGTATAGCCGATCCGCTGTGCCAGGGGATATAGGGAATCTGTCCGCCGTACCATTGGCTTTCGGGATCGGTGAAATCCTGCGCTTTCTGGTAAGTGTAGTTCAGGCGGGCATTGAGGGCAACCTTCCCGAATTGGAAACCGGATTGTACCGACGCGTCGATACCGCGTATCTCCACGTACCCGAGGTTGACCATCGTCCACTGGAACTGATTGGATGTGGGCATGGCGATGATCTTGTCATCCACCTGATTGAAATAACCGTCCACCGATACATCCAGATAAGTCAACCCGCGACCACCGAACGATTTGTTGTAAACGATCCCCACGTCGTACTGGGTCGTAAATTCGGGCTTCAACTGCTTGTTGCCGATGAACGTATAATAAAGGTCGTTGAACGTAGGCATACGGAATATCCGTTTGTAAAATGCTCTGAGTTGCAGATTTTCCGCGCTCCACGGGCGATAAGACATAACGACCGTCGGTGTGAACTGGCTCTTTTCCGGAGCTTCCTCGCCGAGGGCTTTGGTTTTGTCGTAGATATAAGTATGAAGCAGGCTGGCCTGCATACTGAATTTTTCGAACTGGACGGACGTGGCCAATGCCGTCAGGACGGAGTACCGCTGCGGATAGGCAAAGTCCATCAAATCGGCATCGAGCGTGTTCCACTGGAAATCGGCGGAAAGATTGACTTTCCACCAGTCGAAAAAAGAAAAGCCGTTTACGGCCGAGAAATAGACCTCCTGCTGCCGGTAACGGTTATCGACATACATGGTCGTCACGTCGAGCCGTGGATCGGACAGGTAATGCAGGTAATCGTAAGCGTACTTGCCGTTCAGCACGAGTGTATAAAGCGAACCGAACTGTTTGCGGAACGAAGACTGCACGAACAGGTTGCGGTCCCACTGGCGGTCTTCGTGCTTGAACTTTCCTGGCTCCTCCCGCACCGAAGCGCCCGGATAGCCGCGTTCCGAGTCGTAGAAATAGACTTTGGCCTTCCACTCTCCGTCCCTGATCTTTCCGAACAGTCCGCCTTCCACCCTAAGCGCGCTGACATCGCCGTTACGCCGCACTTCGGTCGTATCGTATCCGTCCTTCTTCGCATAGCTGAACTTATACCGTCCGGTCGTATACATATATTCCGCATTGAACGAGCTGCTCAGCTTATCGTTGATCCTATGTTCCCACAACACGGACGGGTTGATCGTACCGAACGACCCTCCTTTGACAGAAAAACTCAGGTTGTAATTTTTGACAGAATCGAAACGGGGTGTCCGGGTAGTCATGTAAACCGATCCCGCAGAGGCATAATCCTTAGCCGACTGGAAGATGGCGTTTTTCTGCCCGTTGTACAGCGAAACGGCCTCCATATTGTCCAGCGAGAAGCGCCCCAGGTCGATCTGCCCGTTCTGGGCATTGCCCAACTGGATGCCGTCGTAGAACACCCCGACGTGCTGGGTTCCCATGCTCCGGATATTGACCGTCTTCAATCCCCCGATTCCGCCGTAGTCCTTGATCTGGACGCCGGAAAAATAACGAATGGCATCGGCCACGGAAACCACGCTCAGGCGTTTGAGCTCTTTGCCCGACAACTCCTGTGCGGGAATGATCTTCGGCAAGGTCCGGCGGCCGTAAACCGTCACTTCCCCGATCTCGTATTTACGGAGTACACTGTCCTGCTTTATACGAAGCGTCGTGTCTTTCGGCTGGGCGGCAACCGAAACGGACGCCACGTTCGCGGCAAAGTACAAACAACAGACGACCAGCCATCGAAGATAGCGGGACGAATCTTTTATTCGGATATGCGGATATAGCTTCATGGGGATCGTAAGTTCTCGCACAATCACCAAAAACGTGCGGCATTCCCCGCTAAGGGATCGCCGCACGTTCTATATTTACCGCACTCTAAAGGCAGAGGATACTTCATCCCTCCGCCATGAAATAATGTTTTTTCAGTCAATTGCGCTCGCATAATTATTCTATAATGCGATTTACCTCTGCAATTGACCTAATGGAACGAACCGATAAAATATACGAATAGAGTCAATCAGCTACCACCCGTGATCCCGCAGGGGTAAATCTTCGTTATCACAAGGCAGGTCTTCTGACTCGTTTCCTCCGCTGCGCCTTCCCAGTTTAAAACCAGTGGCAAAGAGTGCGCGGAGTTGCCCTATAAGGACTGAAACTCACAGCAACGGGTATTGTCGCCGATTCTCACGGCATTCCCTTTTTGTTTCCGGACACAGATAATTCCCGGAAAACCTTGCGGCACAAAATTACGGAAAATATTTTTAATTAATATTGTTACACTTTGGTAAACTTGCATGAAATTAAACAAAAGGCATATGCCAGCCTGTTACCTCTCTGCAAACAACCATTCTACTATTAGTAAAGTAAAAAACTATCTTTGACTTTATCGAATTATCACATGCTAATTCTATAAAACTGTAGCGGAAGATTATTGTAACCGGACAAAAATATCATTCTGTAGGGCTACAACCGTAGTATTGACTACGATTGTAGCCCTACAGAACACCGACTGACTGTATTCTCCTGATACACCCGACCGCGAATCGCCCAAACGAGCTATGTCGCCGATACAGTGTGCTTTTCGGCGGAATAGGATTATTCTTCATTCCAAGTTTACAGTACCTTCGCCGGTTATCAAGCTTGGTCGCCTGAAGCCTTATCGGCCAATTGTCCATTCTGTAACCCAATCCAGAAAGGCTGAATCTCTTTTATGTACCGAATTTCCCGGCACGCGTCGAGCGTGAGCAAGTTGGGTTTTGGTTTAACCAAAACATTTCGGTTTAACGGGTTAAACCGAAACTCCTTTTGCTCCGGTGTCGCATTTTTCAGAACAGGAAAAACCTCGAACCGGGAGAGGCGTAGACTTGTAGGCAATCAGACCTATATGCGAATGGTCATGAATTTAGCCCGACGATGGCTGTATGTTTATCCATCGCCCCGGACTTCTCCAGATTATCCAAGACTATTCATGACACCGGGCCGGGAAACGCTACAACCAGCCTGAAACGGTTATATATTGCGGGCAAAACATCATTGGCCGTTTTTATCGAGCGGCCATAAAATGTAAATGACCGATGAAAAACCGAGCGCACCGTATCCGTGACCTATGAGGAAGGTTTGTCGAGCGAAACCGTAAAAAAGAATAAGAGCAATCAACCGTAACCGGCTGCAGGGAAGATAGCCCCAACTGGAACCGGTTACCATGTAAAATTTAAAATCGAAAAAGTATGGATAAAATTGTTTGCCTCGGGGAGCGGACATGGATAAAGCTCCTCGCCCGACTGGAAGAGTTATCGACCCTCGCCGGAGAGGTCCGGCAGAAATTCGACCCGCAGGTATCGGAGGGATGATTGGACAGTCAGGACGTGTGCCTGCTGTTGAACGTCTCCAAGCGTACCCTTCAAACTTACCGGGACAAGAAACTGTTACCCTATACTTCGATAGGAGGCAAGTTCTTCTACCGGGAGAATGACGTGGCAGAATACCTGAAAAGTAAAACCATTAAAAGTAAGTAGGTCATGTCTTGGGATTTTTTGAACAGCGAAAGCAAAGAGGTGAAGAAAGCCTTTTCGCAGATCAGTGAAACGGAAAAGGCTTTGCGGAAAGCCCTCGACAACTACCGCCCCTCGGTTATGAAAGAACGATACCTCACGGGAGAGGAAGTATGCGCTTACCTGCATATCTCGCCCCGCACGCTGCAGAACCTACGGAACAGTCGGCAGATCCCTTTCACCGTTATTGGCGGCCGCAACATCATCTATCCCGAATCTGGCATCCGGGAAACCTTCCTCAAGAACCTGCGCCCGACCGAAGATCCGTTCTAATGTGGATAGATCCCCCATTGAATAGTGATTCGGCTTGAACTATTCGAAAATTTCGAATAGTTCAAACCGAAGGCCCAAGACAACCTGATATAACAACTGAAAACATGAGCACGTCCCCGGCCGTCGTATCATAGGCCGGGGATCGCTTTAAACGAACTAACCCTTTTCTATCTGTATTCGGGCAGATAATTCTGCCTGGCATATTGGGCAAAGGATTCTCCTTTCGTTTTTTCCATGACCGCTTCATACACAGCCTCGACATTGACAAATCCTCCGCAGCGGCGGGACAACTCGCCGTCTATGCCCACGTCGAACCTCAGGTCGGGCGACAGGCTGTTATACTCGTCCAGCTTGCCGTGGCAATGTCCGTGCAACATGACCGAGCCGTGGGGCTTATGGTTCCAGGTCAGCAGCGGATAGTGGCACAGGTTCAGCACCATGTTCTCCGTCAGCCGGGAACACATGCTCGGACGGACCGTCAGGTCGAGTATCTGTGCCGTGGTCTGGAAATAGTTCGGGTAGGCTTTGACCGAACCGTCGTGGTTACCGGTTATGAGGTATTTGCGTCCGGGCAGTTTTTCCAGAAGATGCCGGGCGTCTTCGCTTTTGAAGAATGTAAGATCGCCGAGGATGTAGACCATATCCTTCTTGTCCACGGTTGACCGCCAAAGGTCAAGCAGCCAGGCGTCGTGAGCCTCGGTGTCGTCCCGGTCGGCAAAAGGCCTATCCGTTTGGTACCGGAGTATGTTCCGGTGGCCGAAATGTAAATCGGCGGTAAAAAATATCCTATTCATATCGCTTTTGTCGTTTGCGAAGCGATCGCCGCCGGATCGCTTCATGGGTTATGAAATTCATTTTCTGGTTGATTGTTCCAATCGTGCGGTACAAGGAAATTGTACATCCAATAATCGGTTTCATCTTTTCTGGTTTTAATAAGTGAATAGTAAACAATGGCCAATAAAAAAGAGATACTGCCCGAAAGCAGTATCTCCTATGATAGTCGTGAATTATCCTTTTATCGGAAACTACGCATACGAACATACCGCCCTGGCCGGGGTATTTTAATAATACCGCCCCAGTGCTCAGGTAATGGAATGTTCCGGAAATTTATCATCTGTTCTTATTCAACTGGTTACGATGCAAAGGTAAATATGCTCTGTCGAATCTTGTAATATTTCAACATAAATTTTTTGATTATATCACCTTTTCAAATATGAAATATTCATCGTGGCTGTTTTTTCCCGTAAGCGGGTAATTGGGATCGCAATGAGCCTTGTTGAAAAATTCCACTATCTTGAATCCGCATTTGTTGACGTAGAAGTGAATGTTCCGTTTCTCGAAATAAGGAGTGACCAAACGCCAGACTTTTGTAGCAGGGTATAATCGTTCAATTCCCTGCCATATTTGGAAGCCCAAGCCCTTGCCGTGATACTCGGGATATACATAAAATAACTCCAAAGAGCTATGTCCTGTCAAGGCATCTGCCTTTATCGCCACGCCGCCGACTTTTACACCGTTAGCATATACTGCATATGCCTCACACATAATGTTTTGCAAAATACGGCAGACTTCATCGGTTGGTATGATTTCCCTGCCGTCTTCCGGCGGCCCGAATGCCTCGACTACGGCAATGGAGAAAATCTCTTTCACGTCATCGCAAAATCCTTTGTAATCCCTTTCACCGAGTTTATCGAATGTTATACTCATGATTCCTAAATTTATTGTCCTCCACCCAATGCGTGATACAGGCTTATGATGCCCTGTATCTCGTCGAATTTGTCCTGTGCCAATGATTTCTGGACATCCAGCAGAGACTGTTGCGCGGTCAGCACCTCCAGATAGTTCACGGAGGAATGGCGCATCAACAGTTCCGTCTTCCGAACTGCCTCCTGTAAAGAAACGACACTTTGGGAATTTATCGCCAGTCTTTCACGTGCTGTTTGCAAAGCTACCAGTGCGTTATTCACCTCGCTGCCCGCCGCAAGCAGTTTCTGCTGAAAAGCCAGCGCTGCTATTTCCTGCTCTGCCTTGGCTATTTTCAGGTTGGCGATGTTCGTTCCGTGATTGAACAGCGGTTGCGTCAGTGAGCCGATGGCATTGAGCAGCCATTGTCCGGGATTGAGCACGACTCCGCCGCCGTTGTTCGTCCATCCCGCACTTCCCGACAGGTTGACGGAAGGATAGAAAGCCGCTCTTGCCACGTTCGTGGCATAAAAAGCCTTTGCCAACGACATTTCAGCCTCCCGTACATCGGGGCGGTTCGCCAATAGCTGAACAGGGATTCCTATAGACACCGAATCGGGAAAGGTCTGTCCGGCAAGTTTTCCCCGTTCTACGCTTCCAGGTATCTGCGCCAACAACAGGCACATTGCATTTTCGGTCTCTTTCAGGCTTTTGCGCATGGACAGCAGGGAGGCTTCGAGCGTCGCCCTGTTCGCCTCGGCCTGCAACACCGCCGCGTCATTGGCTTTTCCCGCCCGCATCAGCGAACGCAGCGTGGAAACCGTCCGCTCCCAACTCTGCAAGGTCTGTTCCGTAATTATTATCTGCTCGTCCAGCATCAGCAGCGTGTAGTAGGTCGAAGCGACCGATGCCACGAGCGAGGTCTGCACTGCCTGCCGGTAGGCATACGACTTCTCCAATGAAGCACGGGCTTCACGTTTTGCAGCCGTAATCTTGCCGAATATATCTATTTCCCAACTTGCAGCCCCGTTTATATTGTAGGTTTTGGATGTCGAGCCGTCCCAACCTGCCAGTCCGCCTTCTGCCCCCACGTTCACGGACGGCAAATAAGACAAACGGGCGGTCAGCAACGCGGCTTCGGCCTGTTCGACATGCAGGCGGGCTGTACCCAGATCGGTATTGTGCACCAAGGCCGTGTCGATCAGCCGTTGCAGGCAGGTATCCGTAAACAACTCTTTCCACGAGAGCGTCGCGATGGATGTCGAGTCTTCGGAACTATACTCCTTGCCGTACAGGTTTCTGTCCGCCTCTGCCGTCCGCGGGTATTTCCTGTAAATGCTGCAACCCGACAGTACGGCCAATATCAATGTACTTATGATTATCCGTTTCATTCTTCCTCTTTTTGATCCATTTCTTTCAGATGCTTCATCAAAGCCACTTTTTCCATTTCCCCCGTTATGGCCGGGTCTGCCTGTCTGACAGCTACCGGTTTGATGCGTTCCTCGATGGACTGGAAAAACATCCACAGTGCGGGAACGATGAACAGCAGTACCAGCGTTCCGACCAGCATGCCGCCCACGGCACCGGTACCGAGCGTGGAATTGCCGTTGGCTCCCACGCCTGAAGCGAACATCAGCGGGAGCATACCGAATATCATCGTGAGCGCCGTCATCAGGATAGGCCGCAGACGGCTTTTCGCCGCTCCCACGGCTGCCTGTTTCAATGACATTCCGCTGCGCCGGCGCTCGCCCGCGTAGTCTGTAATGAGGATGGCCGTCTTTGCCAACAGGCCTATGAGCATGATAAGTCCCGTCTGCAGATAGATATTGTTCTCCAGTCCGAACAGTTTGGCGAACAGGAAACTACCCATCAGGCCGCACGGCACGGAGAGAATGACCGTGAGCGGGAGTATCAGGCTCTCGTACATGCCGCTCAGGATAAGATAGACGAGCACGATGCAGACGGCAAAGATGATAAGTACATTATTGCCCGTTGTCGCTTGTTCCCGTGAAATACCTCCGAGCTCGTAGCCGTAATTCTGGGGCAGCACTTCATCGGCGGTCTGCCTGATGGCTTTGAGCGCGTCGCCCGAACTGTAACCCGAAGCGGCGTTGCCGTTGATCGCGATGGCATTGTAGAGATTGAAGCGTGAAAGGGATTGCGGCCCGTAGGTCTTGGTCAGCTTCACGAACTGCGACAGCGGTGCCATCCCGTCACCCACACGCACGTAGAAATGGTTGAGCGACTCCTGCGTGACACGCTTCGTGGGGTCCGCCTGAACCATCACGCGGTACAGTTTGGAGAAACGGTTGAAGTTCGAGGCGTAAGAGCCGCCGTAATAGCCCGACAGTGCGTTCAGTACCTCCGCCGTCGTAATTCCGGCACGCTCGCACTGCGCGGCGTCGATGTCCACCCAGTATTGCGGGTAGTTGTTTGCGAACGACGAGTATGCCGCTTCTATTTCGGGACGCTTGTTCAAAGCCTCCACGAACCGGTCGCATACATTCTTGAACTCGGACAAGTCGCCGCCGGCCTTGTCCTGCAGGTAGAGTTCGAAGCCTCCGCCCATGCCGTACCCCGGAATCATCGGAGGCGTCATCACGAACATGTTGGCATCCGGCACGTCGGAGGCGATACCGTAAAGCCTTTCCGACAGCTCCGTCGCCGATTGTCCCTCTCCTTTACGCTTGTCCCAGTCGGTCAATTTGATAATATACATGCCCATCGACGGACCGGCACCGTTGAATGAATATCCCGATACCCCGCTCGAATACTCGATTTCCGGAAATTCCGCCAGCTTCTTATCGATTGTCTGCATGATACGGTTCGTCTCTTGCAACGAACTTCCCGGCTTGGTGTCGAGACTGATCATCAAAGAGGCGACATCCTCGTCCGGGACAAGTCCCGTGGGTGTGGATTTCATCAGGAATACCAACGCCGCCAGACCTGCCGCGAGCGTACCCCACATGGCCCATCTGCGACGGACGAAAAAGAGAACACCGTTTTTGTAGTGATGAAGCAGGGCATTGAACGCTGTGTTATACGCCTTGCGGAAACGGGCTGCGAAATTATCCCTGCCTTCACCGTTCTCATCCACATACGGTTTCAGCATCAGCGCGCACAGAGCCGGCGACAGGGTGAGGGCGTTGATGGCGGACAAGCCGACCGCGACGGCCATGGTAATACCGAACTGCGTGTAGAATGTACCCGAGGTTCCTCCCATGAACGAGGTGGGTATGAATACCGCCATGAAGATCATGGTCGAAACGATAATGGCCGACGATATGCCGCCCATCGCATCGGCAGTCGCCTGATAAGCCGACCGGTACCCCGCGTCGAAACGGCTCTGCACGGCTTCCACCACGATAATGGCATTGTCCACTACCGTGCCGATGGCAAGCACCAGCGCGAAGAGCGTGAGCAGGTTGATGGAGAACCCCGCCACTGCCATGAAAGCGAATGTCGCGATGATCGAGACGAATATGGATATGGCGGGAATCAATGTCGAGCGTATATCCTGCAAAAACAGGTACACGACAAGCACGACCAGCAGGACTGCCAGCAGAAGCGACACCGCCACTTCCCTGATGGAGGCATAGAGAAAACGGTTCGTATCGCTTATCGTGACGAACTCGAGGCCTTCCGGCAAGTCCTTGCCCATCTCTTCGAGAACCGCGTCGATCTCGTTGATGACCGCCGAAGCGTTGGAGCCTGCCGTCTGGTAGGCCATGGCAAGGGCGCAAGGCTTGCCGTTGATGGTCGAACGGAAATTATACGCCTCGCTGCCCAGTTCGACATCCGCGACCTCTTTCAGGCGGAGCACGTCGCCGCCGGGCAGTGAACGGACGACAAGGTTTCCGAACTCTTCGGGAGTGGAGAGCCTGCCCCTGTATTTCATCGTGTACTGGAACACGTTGTCGTTGTTCTCCCCGAAGGAACCGGTCGCCGCCTCGATATTCTGCGAGGCAAGAACAGCGGATATGTCCGACGGCACTAATTTGTACTGTGCCATCTTATCGGGTTTCAACCATATACGCATACTGTAATTGGCCCCGAACAACATGAATTTGCCCACCCCGCTGATACGCTTGATGCGGGGCTCGACATTGATCTTCATGTAATTGTCGAGAAACTTGTTATCGTAGCGGCCTTCGGGGTCGTAGATGCCGAAGGTTTTCAGCTCGGCGTTCTGCTGTTTCTCGGTGGTCACACCCACCTGCACCACCTCGGAAGGCAGCAGACCTTGGGCGGTAGCCACGCGGTTCTGTACGTTGACGGCCGCCATGTCGGGATTGGTCCCCTGCTTGAAATAGACGAGCAGTTCGGCATCGCCGCTGTTGGATGCGGTCGATGTGATATAGGTCATCCCCTCCACACCGTTGATGGCTTCCTCCAAGGGTACGACAACCGCTTTCTGCACGGTTTCCGCATTGGCGCCGGGATAGTTGGTGAAAACGGCCACGGTCGGAGGCGCGATGTCCGGATATTGTTCGACAGGCAGCGAGAACAACGCCAACGCCCCCATCAGCACCATCCCCACGGATATTACGGCAGAGAGAATGGGCCGATCTATAAAATATTTCAGATTCATAACTTGTTCTTTTACACTTTAATCGTTCTTTATGGATATGGGAGTACCCTCTTTCAGCATGGCCACACCCTCGCTGACCAGAATATCCCCTTCCTGCAAACCGCTGCGGACTATGTATGTTTTGCCGTCGTTAAGTTTGTCCACTTTGATTTCGGCGGACTTCGCCACACTGTCGACGACCTTGTACACATATATCTTGTCCTGAATCTCGTAGGTCGTTCCCTGTGGAATGACAAACACGTTCTGCTCTTTGTGGGGCAGAACCACGTTTCCCACGCCGCCGCTGAACAGCAGGCGTTTCTCGTTAGGGAACACGCAGCGGACAGATGCCGTACCCGTCTGGGGATTGATGACACCGCTGATGGTCTCGATCCGCCCTTTGCTTTCGTAGATGGACCCGTCATTGAGCTGCAACTCTATTTCAGGCATCTTGCGGATCGTTTCATCGGGCGAGCCGTATTGGCGGAACAGGCTGCGGAGCTGGTTTTCGCTCATGGAAAAATAGACGTACATCTGTCTCGTGTCCGACACCGTTGTCAGCGGTTTGGAAATGGACGGGCCGACCAACGCTCCTGCCCGGAAAGGGAGTGTTCCTACCACACCGTCGGCAGGGGAATGGACCTCGGTATAGGACAGGTTGTTTCTCGCGTCGGTTTCCTGCGCTCTGGCTTGTTCTAAATTTGCCTTGGCAATGGAGAGAGCGTTCTTTGCGGTCGAAAGGTCATACTCGGAGATGACTTTCTCATCGAACAGTATCCGCTTGCTGTCATAGTCGAGCCGGGCGGTCTCGACCTGTGCCTCGGCTGCATGGACATTGGCGATTGCAGTCCTCAATGCTGCCTGATAAGGCACCTGGTCGATCACGAAGAGTGACTGTCCTTTCTTCACTTTTTCGCCCTCCTTCACTTTTAACACAGATATTGTTCCCGACACCTGCGGGTAGATCTCCACATCCTGGCGGCCCTCTATCGTGGCCGAATAGGACTCTGTTATATCGACCGATGTGGCCGTAACCTTGAATACGGGATAAGCCCGCCTTTCCTCCGGAGCGGGACGCTCGTTTCCGCACGCCGTCAGGAGTGCCAGACAAGCCGATGAAATGATTGTTCTGAGTCGCATATACCTGATTTTAATTTATAATCGGAATCATGGCTGCAAAATTACCGTGTTTTGCGATGCCATTATGTGCCTTTATTCTGACAAGTCGGGTACTTTTTCGGACGGTAAGAAGTTTCTTTGTGAGGAAAATGCTAATTTTGCGACAGATATGAGTAGAGCCAAATATAAATTATGGAAAATAACCCGATACGGTCTGTCGGGTGAAACGGATCTGAGAGAAGGTGTCGGCAAGATTGTCGATATCAACGGTTGTACATTGCTCCGATGTGACAGAGGGTATGGTGTGGTCAGTATAGACTTCCGCAAAATGAAAGTATCTGCCGGCTCTTTAGTCGTCCTTACGGGGGATTTGCCGTTCATCCCCATTGGAATGTCGAAGGATTTCCACGCTTATTATATTTCCGTTCCCGAAGAACTTGCCGACGAGATGTTCTACAAGGTGGCATCCTCTTTCTGGGATTTGCTCTACCGGTATCCCGTACTTCCCACGACGCCGGAGCAGAACCGTCTGCTGAAGCATTGGTTCATACAGACCGACTGGGTTATTAACCATTTCACTATAGAACAGGCGAAAGATGTCGTGAGGAATAACTTTTATAACCTGTTTGTCGCCATAGACAACGAAATGAGAAGTATGGGCATCGGGGAAGTTGGTAATTTCTCGAAGAACAGAAGCTGGAAACTGTATAATGATTTCTACACGCTGCTGGAAAGATATCACACGAAACACCATGACGTGAAATTCTATGCCGACAAGTTGAATATAACCCCGGATTATCTGTATAAACTGTTCTATCGGATTGAAAATATTTCTCCCAAAGAGATGATAGACCGGTTAGTGATCGTTTCCATAAAAATTCTTCTCCAGAATACCGACCTGTCCGTCAAGAATATTGCGGCGGAGCTACATTTCGATGACCCGCCCTACATGTGCCGTTTCTTCCGAAGAATGACGGGAATGTCTCCGTTGGAATACAGAGACAGTGTGAAAAAATAATTAACTTATTTGGATTAAGCTCTGCTCCGTCCAGCTTACCGATCCATCCTGAACTTGTCCGCAATCTTCTCACTCAAGGCATCCATATCCCGGCCAATCTTGTCGTTAGTGATCTTGGCATAAATCTGCGTGGTGGTATTATGCCCTAACATCTTGCTGACCGTCTCCAGCGGTACGCCCTGAGACAGAGTAACTGTGGTTGCGAAAGTGTGCCGCGCCTGATGCATCGTCGGATTGAACGACAATCCGGCATGACGGGCAACATGGCGAAGCGACATATTCATCGAATTACCGTCCTTGACCGGGAACACCTTATTATTCGGCAACTGCAAGCGACTGTACCTCTCAACAAGGCTTTTGGCTACAGGCAGGAGTTTGACCCGGAACTGCGTACCCGTCTTTGCCCGGTTGTCGATAATCCACATATCGCCCCGCTCATCCGTGTGAATATCGTCATGGGAAAGTTTCTGTACATCGGCATAGGCCAATCCCGTGAAGCAGCAGAATACGAAGATATCACGTACAATGGCAGTTTTATAATTGGGAACTTGCACGTCCATGACCGCCTGCAATTCCGATTCGGACAAGAAACGGCGGTCGCGATACTTACCCGCCACTCTAAATCCTGCGAAAGGGTCCGATGCGATCCAGCCGTTCTTAAAGGCCGTATAGCTCATCAGCTTCAGTTTCTTTATCGCATTGGGCAATGTTCCCGGTAACATACCCCGGACTGTCGATAGGTAAACCACGTACTTTTCAATAAACTCCCGCTTCAATTCTTTAAAGGGAATATCCTCCACTTTATATTCGTATTGCAGAAATGCTGCAAGGCGTCTGTACTGCTTACGGTAGTTTTCCAGCGTGGAGGCTTTGCGGTCTTTGTCTACCCGGTTTTTCTCGAAATCGTTCAGGTACTCATCGAAAGTTTGCAGCAGGAGCTGATAGCCGTCCCCGAAACCCAGCCATGCGTTCTTGACTTTCTCGGCAGTGACATACGAATCTCGGTCGCAGATGCGCTGGTACTGCTTGCCGATATTGGTCTTGATATTCTCCAGTTTCTCGTTGATACGCTGGGCTACGACACTTTTGCCTATCGCTTTATTGGCTTTGGTGTCCCATAGTTTGGGTGGAATAGATAGTTTACAACTGAACTGCGAGATAGTCCCGTTGATGGTGATACGCCCCATGATGGGCGCTTTGCCGTTCTGCTCGGCCTGTCGTTTCAGGTAAAACAGGACTTTGAATGTGCTTCTTGCCATAACTCTAAAAACTTTTTGCAATGATACATGACTTAGAGTTATTCGAGGTTATGAAATCAGGCGCAAGAAACGGAAAACCAATACATTAAAAGCAAAATCCGGAAAGAGATTGCGGTAACGATTTGGTAACGCAACTCCTTCCGAACTATGCCTTTTCGTGCGTTTTTAACGCTTTACCACCTTAGGGTAGGTATTATTAAATTGCAGTAATAGTGATATTTACGCTATTTTACATTCACCCCATTTTTTTAAAGGAGGCCCAAATTTCGGGTCTCGCTTCTTTTTCAATCGAACATGTCATTTTACCGATAATTTATCTAACATTTCTCCGATCTCGTCTACAGCCGACTTTTGTATTGTTTCGCAACAGACGTAAGTCCGGTTTCCCGTACCGGCTACGACATCGAATCCGGCGGCTCTCAATCGGAGTCCGAAACTTTTGTGTCCTACTTGACGACAGTTGTTCAGTTTACAGAATTCGTTATACTCTTCACGAAGAGTTTTCATCAGAATTCGGTTACTCGTTGAAGGAGTGTATCCACTTTCAGACATGAATGTCGCGACACTGTCCAGGTCTCGACGAATCTGTTCTTTTGCAGCTTCCATTTTCGGAGATTTCGTAAATTTATGCGTAGCCAACAACCGTTTGAGTCCATCCAGTACCCATTGAAGAACGCCGTTCAGCTCACTTGCGATAATTTTTTTCGCAAGTTCCGGATCTTGTTCGGATTTCGGTATCGTCACATCGAACTGCATGAAATTCATTCGTCTGAAATAGGCGTCCGAAATTTCCACGGAAGTCGGTAACGAATTGGTGTTGAACATAAATTTGCAATATTTACGAACTGTGAATGGTCGGCCGTACGGATTGCGTGCATCGACAGGTTCCCCGCTTATGAGCTTTTTGATCATATCGACATCCGACAAATTCGTTCCGAGTTCGGATGAATAGTTCAGTAACTTACCGGAAATCATCGAACGATAATAACCATTCCCGTCACAAAGTTGCGAAAGCGTGTAATGCGTGATATTTTCGTTTCCTAACAACGCATTTACAATGTCGAACACAACGGATTTACCGTTCGCACCGGTTCCGATCAACATCAGACATTGCTCCAGTTTTAGATTGTTCGTCAACGCATAGCCGATATATTCTGCAAGGAAATCTTGAGACTCTTTTTCCGGCAATACTCTGTCGAGAAACTGCTGAAACAAGTTCGTTTTCGCGTTTTCATCGTATGCCACCGGCAGCTGATACCTCATAAAGTCGTCTGCCGAAAACGGTTCGAGAGTACATCCTTCGCTATCGATTTTCAATGTTCCATTGGACAAATTGATTTTTACGAAATCGTCGTTGTTCTCAGGTTCGGTTCGACCAGCATACGAATGAAACTGCTGTACCAACATTTTCACGATCGATGCTGAGATGGCCATTTTTTTATTAAGACCACAGTTACATGCAACACGGGATAAAAATTTGCCAAATATCGTTCGTTCGATTTGTTGCCAAAAAGCCCCAGTATAATAATACACATTTTCATCAAAACTGCATAATGGCAGTCGGACAGTCCGTGATACGTCATACAATTGCTCAATAATCATCGCACATCGTGCAATAATAGGAATATCCGTTACATAATCTTTTGGATCATCAATGTCATAATTGAATTCTTCTATGAAATCGATTTCTTCTATCATACTTTCGATGATAGATAATTGAGAAATAATATTTTTAACATAAATCATAACTCGTAATGATTTAAGTTTCCACCTCGTATTAATTTACAGCTACATGAACCGAGGTGTTTAATTCATGCAGACTTGTTTCATTAAGCAGGTTTAATGTATAACAGGTGGTGCACGTTTAGATGTTTTCATTCTGGTACTTTTTTATGATTATCACTAGTGATGTTTTGCTATTTCTAAACCACTAACTTTCACCTAGTTGCATAAAAATGATTAGTTTCTCATGCAACTAGTTTGGGTCAGTTAACCTAGTTAGCTATATCGTCTCGTCTTTTTAGTGTTTCCCTTTTTGTCTCTTGTCTTTCCAGCCATGTTTATTGAAAATACTTAACTCTATTAACTCTGTTGTAAGTTTTCACTTTGGCTCTGTCTCAAATTACAATGAATAATTAGGTAGTCAAAAACTACATCATACAATCGACATAAATCCACGTACAGATTCTATGACAATATTATTCCTAGTACATAAGCGGCAAAAATTCATTTCATAAATCAATATTTTACAGATAGTTGATGCAAATTTTTCTGATGGCAAAAGTATAGGGTACTTTTCACTTTCACAAGGAATATGGGTAGTCAGAAAGTAGTAAAAACAATATACATTAGACGTAGAGCATTGATGTTTTAAATCCTTTGATTAGCTTTACATCAAATGCTAATCAACATGAAATCAAAATCAAATAGAATATCGCCTACACTCTTAGAGTGTGAAGTTCTTAAACAAAAACTTACTAAGGCCTATCAGGCCTATCACGGGACACCGGAACAGAAAGAGAAGGAGAAGAAGAAGAAAAACAAGACGACAAAGGATGATAATCGTTATCAAAAAATTGCAACATACTTAGAGGACCATGGAAATAGAACTGTATCTCCCTCAACGCTACAAAGAATTTGGAGATATAAAGAAAATCATAGTTTTCAAGAGGCTACGCTTAATATATGTGTCCAAGCATTGGGTTATGAGTCTTGGGTAATGTTCTCCGACTCAATATCAAATCCTGATGAAGAGAACTTTGACCCCTACTCGATAAATGTAGATGAAATGCAAAAAGATGAATGCATCACGATTGGATGGAAAAAACAAAATCAATATTGTCGGCTGAAATATCTTGGCAATTACGAATGGGAAATACTCGAAGAACAAGGTATGTCATGGCCCAATATAAAGGACAATAAATTCAAAGCTAGATATTTCGTTTTACGAGTAATCTTAACCTTAAATAATGAAGGAGATTTCGGGTATCTAAACAGATTATTTGTTTGGCCTTACATGAAAAAACCGACACCAAAACAAGCTTTGGATTTAGGTATTGTCGGTCTATATTAAAATACACCCCTGAGATATTAATCTCAGGGGTGTTGCTATTCGATATAATTCTCGTACATCTTATATGTACCTGCAATCTATCTCCATTAATTCGTCGTCTGTGGTCGCGGGATAATCGTACAAGTCGATCAAATCGCCGATGACGAGCGGTTCGACATCTTCGCCCATCAGACACATCAACGCGCTATCGGTCCGGGCGATCATCGGCTGTAAATATTCCTTATACAGTCCGACGGAAAATGCGTATGCCATCGATAACCCGAAGCCACCAGACAAATAACCGCTGCCCCACATCATGGATTGATACAGTGCGAAACGGTATTCGAACAAATGCCGGAACAATCCGGCTCCCTGTCGCAACGGATCGGGGCTTTGTAAATCAAACAGCTTCTCGTCCATATTCCCCATACGGCACACTTGCACGATCCGGTCACGGGCTTCATCTTCCGTGATTTGTCCGGTGTTGAAAAAATCTCCGTTCACGAATCTCAAAATTTGCGGATGCCTTACCGTTTCCATAAACAGATTGTAGGCACGCAGGACCGAGACCAACCTCTTATAGCGGATCTCACGCGGCTGATTCAATTTTCGGCAAAACGACGAATCGTCTTTTTGAATATATCCGGACAAGGATTCTCCGAACATCAGAGACATGAAATCAGCCAGTTCGTGCAGGAACCGTTGAGGCGTAACGATTTTTGCGCGAAATGCTTCTTGTGGCGACAACGCGGTTGCGGCGTTAAATTGTGTTTTTATAGTAAATATCATTTTATTACAATGTATTTATAAATCAAATATAACTCTCTAATTTTTTACAACCGATGCCATAAAAACAGAGAATCATCCGAATTTTAATAATTCGGATGATTCTCTGTTCATATTTCGACTTATGATTTCCCTTGTGATTACAACCGTTTCATCTACATCTTCGATCTGTATATAAAATCAGTACATAATAATAGAAGTAATAATAAACAGCCATTTACAATTATCACAACAGATAACTCGGCGCGTACCCATGAAAATATTGCATTCAAAATAAATAAGCAACATCCCAAAATACCGCTCATTGTTTTAATCATTATGCCACCTCGTTTTTCTTTGAACTCGACTGCTAATATCATTGCCATAGGCACAAAAACGCAAATGAAAACGACAATCGAAATAGGCATTCTTATGGCATTTCCCGAAGAACACACCCCAAAGCCCCAACTACATAACAGACTAAAGACAAAAATGATTACACTTCGTAGTATGTTGATTTTCATAAGCTGATTTCAGGAGGAAACTCTATCAATAATTTATTTATTTCACAAATTTCATTTGCGAATTTCCAAGACGGTAATCCTTGAGTCCATATTAAGGATTGTCCGTTCATCTTTTTTTCTGCAATCAATTTTTTCAGTTCATCCACTAAAAGCGGTCCGACCTGCTTACCTTCAATAACCGCAAAATATGTTTTGGGATTGATGAAGGGCTGATTCCCTGCACCTGGGACCACCATATTTGTAAATGACTGATTCATTGTTCGTATCATCTGTCTTGCAACGGCAATACCTAAGCCAAACTCGACTAAGCGATCAATAGAATTAAAATCATTCATATTGTAATTTTTTAATTTGTTATTAGAATACAGGAGGTGGCGGCGGAGTATTGGAAACAAACAACGCTGTCAGTTCGGTAACATTACCTGCGAGATCCCAATTCGCCATACCTTGTCTCCAAACATACGTACTGGAAGTGAATTGCCCTTGCTGTTGCAATTGTTGTAGCTGTGCGATTGTGAAAGGTCCGCTTTGTTGTCCGTTTACGGCAATCATAAACTGTATACTCGGAAGCGGAGGCGGGGTATTCTGTTGCTGTTGCATATTATTCCCCATTTGTTGCATCATATTGGCCATCTGCCCTCCCATAGCGCCTCCCATCATCATACCCGTCATCAATCCTGCCGGATTTAATCCTCCGCCATTTCCCATATTACTCATGTCTCCTAAACTGGATGCCGCAGTCTTTAAAACCTCTGTTTGCTGATCAAGAGCATGTGCGCCCATAAAGTTTGTTTCCGTTTGTAAACGTTGGGCACGTTGCGCCTCGTCCCGTTGAATACGAAGCGTTTCTTCCATATTGGAAGCATTGATACGTTGAGTGTCCGAAAGATTTTTTATTCCAATCGTCGTCTGTGCATCGATAGTCCGACTTTGTTGTTCTGCGGTAACCTTTCTCAACTCTTTATATCCGGCACTTTCTTTATCCGGTTCTATAGCAGAGATATCTAAGCGTTTTAAATTAACCCCAAAATCATTTGCAAACTCAATAACAAGTCGTTGTTGGATCAAATCGCTAACCTCTATAATTTTTCTTTCTAATTGAAGAACCGGAATACCATTGTCTGTCGGCGCATTGCTTATAAAACCTTTTACATATTTGACAACAGCATCTTTGACCTGCTTTTCGAAATCGATTAATTCAAAATTGATTAATCGATTTAATTTAATAAAAGCCTTATAATCGGTAATATTGAAAGTGATGGTTCCACGCACAGCCATCGGAACTCCGAAATCGAGAAAACGAGGGTCGAAAATTTCAAAATACGGAATGCCGAAACGGATATGTACATTTCCGGAGAGATTTATATAGTAGATTTCTGCTTGGAATGGCGAAGCGCCTCCGAAAGCAAGTCCAACAATATTGGTCAGTACGGGAAAATTGGCTGTTTTTATCGTATCGTCATAGGGTCCGACAATGAAATCCTGCATCTTACCGTCCGATTGTTTATATACGAATACGGCGACTTCTCCGTCTTTTACCCGTAGACTACTGCCATAGCGGATTGCATTTTCCTTGTGCGTACTGTTGACGCTTCCGCTCGGACGCCATTTCCATACCAAATATTCTTCTTCATCACAGCGGATGACATCCATCAATCCGCCTTCCGATTTTTTGCCGAACAAGCCCATATTATTTGATTTTCAATTGTTTTGAGTATTCATTAATCTTATCTAAAACCTCTTTATTCTCTTTCATCGAGAATCTGGCTTTCATAATGATTTGTTCGCATTTCGCTTTCCAAACAGGGACAAATTCATTATGTTTTATGTTCTCGGGGTTTTTGCGCGTAAAAAAATTTCCCAATTGACGTGCATTCGGAACAGCAAGTGCCAAAAACTCCAATATATCCTCTTGGGTCGTCGGTATCGGAAAATTTTTAATGATTTCTTTTTTTCTGTTATCCGTTTTATCTCCACCCAAACCGTATGCTTGTAGAAATATACTCGCGACGGATTTCCCCACCGTTTGTTCTTTGCGACTCGCCTCAACCTCTTCGAGCATTTTAAATAATTTAGTGATAGAAGAGTTGGCTTCGATATGACTGAATTTATATCCGCAATCCGCGCATTGAGTTTGGAAAGATTGCACAATTCCCCCGCATACCGGACATTTTTTTACATCCCCGAATTTATTGGATTGCGGAGCGACACCTGTGTTCGTTTCATTCAATTGTGCCTTTTTCTGCTTTTCAAAAAGGCGTGCTTCTAACACCATCTCGAATTCGTCCAAATCGACTCCTATCGTTTCTGCTTTTTTAAAAAGCACCTGTTTTTCCTTTTCTGTCAGCACTCCGTCTGTCAAGGCATAGTCGATTAATTTTTCTAATTCTTCGTTGTACATAATTTCGTTCCTTTAAATTAGTTTCCTTATTTTTCTTCCTCAAATTCCTCTTCGAGCAGTTCGTCCGCATTTTGCGGTCGTTCGTTTTTCGGCAGGAAACGGATCTTGCCTTCTTTGATAAGCCGTTTGGCCTCGCTGCGGTCGGAAGCCGCGGGAACCTCATCGTCCGTCAGTACGTCCTGATTCCAGTCCATCAACCGGTTCGGATGGTACAGTTCCCAACTGACGGCCCGGATCAGCCGTTTCACGCGGGCTACGAGTTCGTGCGAGTCGTCCCGCTTGTCGGTAATGAACGCACAATGCGTAGGGAGCAAGGCATAATTCCACAGTGAATTGAAGAACAGCGGATTGTCCGTCTTGGCCCAGATATGCGCGATCGTGTAGTTCACGACCGTACTGCGCTGCCCCCAGCTCACGGCATGTCCCGTATAACGCAGGATCGTGCACTTGGGCGCATAGTTGCCGTCGGAATCTATCTTTACGCGGATTTTCGTTTCACGGTGGAACAGGCATTTCGTCTCGTCGATATGTCCGTCCTCGTCATGCTCGTATTTTGTAAACTGAACGGCCTCGCTTTTGTTCTTGAACCGTGGCGTGGTGGTCTTCACGGCATGTTGCAGGAAGTAATTGCCGTTGGAGGTAAACCGGACGGGAATGGCCTGCCCGGTACGGATCAGGGCGCGGATATCCCGCGCCTGTTCCCGTACCATCTCCTTGTCGAAAAAGAGCGTGTGTTCCAGAATGTGTTCGATCAGGACCTCGTCACTGCCGAAAAGCGACCGTAACGCCTCCAGGCCGTCGATCTTGTCGAAATCTGATTTTCCCATCTTTTCAATGTATAATTATAATCGAACGACCTATCAATTAATTAATTCGTTCCATTTGGATAACGGTTCGTCCGTCAATCATATCGATAATCCGTTCTTGTCCGTTATCGACCTCGACGATAACCGTTTTCCCCGTCCGAAGGTCGAACGCCGAAAACTGCATGAGATCGTCGGCAAATAGCCTTAAATTTCTAATTTCATAATGCGTATTGGAATAGATCGGACTCACAGTTCCGGTCGTCGGGTCGAAACGCAATATATTCCCCTGATTATCCGAAGTATACAAATATTTATCTGAATGCAGATGCGGTCTATCTTCGAGTCGTTCAGGAAATTTTACATTATAAAAACGGACGTCCGTTTCGCCGTTGACTACGAAAACACCTCTTCCGGCAAACACCACAGCACACTCATCCAAACGTACGACATTGTACCTCCCATTGGAAGGTGTAAGGGCAAGGCTTTCGTAGGATCCTACGATAACCGTTTCCTCCGTAAGTGCATTTTGTTGAGCCGTATATTTGTATAGACTCCAATTGCGATCCCAAACTTCAAGTCGATAATAGTTGTTCGGATGACCGGGCAATGTAAAGACATCTCTTGCAGAGAATTCTCCTTTGTAATCGACTCCGCGCACAAATGTACCGGAATTCAATCGACATAAAGACGTGTTAGAAAACTCTCCCAATATCCATACATCGCCGTTACCATTAACAGTATACATATCGTATATATATCCATTGGTTTGAATATTGGAAAGCATTTCGAAGGAAACCAACTCTTCAACGAATACGTTACCGATAGCATCGTCATAAATCTTAGCGATACCTCCACTCGGGAAATACACGTCATTATTGGTATCCGTTTGTAGTTTCCACGCTTTTTCTTCGACTTCACCAACAACATCTCCGTTATAAGGTTTCTGAAAGAAACCCATCATGGGCGGCATAGGATAATCCGCTCCGGCCAGAAGACCGGGAGCAAATATAGCGCCGTCGCTTTTCCGAACGACAAACGCATAGTCGACATCATACGGAGTTCCAGTAGCTACGCTAACATTGATTAATAAGAATTTATCGGACAGATTCATCACGTAGTTCGTCTTCACATCGGTCGGTTTTCCGTTTTCGTTCACGAATTCGACTTTCTGCGTCTCGCCGTTAAATGTGATTTTATAAAGGGTCTGAACGTCTGCTGCCTCGTCCCCTCCACGGGTGGCAACACCTGAAGCGACGTATAACGATTGTGCATCCGCAATGTCTGCATGTTTAAGTGATGCAAAGAAAGCGGAAGGATCAATTCTCGGTTCGTCTTTTTCACAGCCGCAGAACAATGCCGCGGCCATGACGAAAAGTAAAATTTTCCTCATAACTTATAAATTGATTTAATATTTGTCGATTACTCTTTGACGGCTTTGACCTCGGCCCCGAAACCGTGAATATTGAACGTCGCGCCCGGATAGTTCTGACGCAACCATTCGGCGATGACCTCGTGACGCTTAGAGCCGGTAAAAGCCTGCGCCTGTTTGATATCGTCCACGATGAAAGTACGGTTGACAGGAATGGCCCCGTTACGTTGAACGGTTCCTTTGATTTTCACTTCCCATTGTTGAGGGGAATCGTCTTGCGACAGAAGTTTCTTGAAGAATCCCATGACTGAAAAACTTTGTTCTTCACGCCCCTCCGAAGATATGATACAAAAAGAAAAAGTGTGGAGCTGATTTCGTCTGTCGAGTGGATGGTTGTGGAAGGACCAAAGACAACAACAAACGATGCAATACCCCACACTTGAATAGATATGGGGTACGGATACGCAGAATGCGCACCCGGCCATACTCTAAACAAGAAATGAGTGCTGTTCGTCGTCCCGTTGTCATTGAAAACTTCCACATTTTCCACTCAGGACAGTGCGAAAACACTTTCTATATGTCCGCTTCGTGCTATGTGCACTAAGCATCACAAAGATAGAACATTTTCACACACGAACAAACACTCATCATGCGAGGTATTGCCGGCACATGATATTCCGCCCGGAGCGGAACAGGTCCGGCCGTTCGTATTTTCAGCCGTAAATTTGTCGTTTTACCGGAGCATTTCGCAGATGTAGCACAACGCACCCGCCAGCGACGGGTCGCTCCGTTCGGTCAGATCGACGGTATATTCGATGAACTCGTTTTTCGAAAACCACGAGATATCGTACTCATCGTATATTTCGGGATCGTACTCTTCGCAGATTTCACTGATAAAGAATATCAGCGGATCCTCTCGGGCTTTATCCGCCAACGGAAGATCCGAGGCGGCGAGATCCTCCTGCCACCCTTCGGCGGCGCAATAATAGAGCGTGGCCCATGTTTCACTAAGTCCGCACTCTTTCATGTAGGCCAAAACAAGCGAACGCATCGCGTCCATGACCGGCAATCGTTTACCCTCTTCGGCGAGTCGCAAGAACCGCTCGCCGTATAACGCTTTATGCGCGTCGTCTTTCCGAATATCCATCGCATTTACTGCATATTGAGTTCGTAATAATATCTGCCTGCGGCATTCGTTTTCGCCATACGGATCAAACCGAACATTTGCAGTTCGGCCAGACAGCGCGACCACGCGGATACGTCGTTTCCGGAGTCCGCATAACGGGCCAGATGCGCGACGCCCACACCCTCGGGACATCTGCGCCGTAATCCGCCCACGAGAATATACGTCGCCGTCGAAGCGACTGAAAGTCCCATTGCGGAGGCGATTTCGTCCAGCTCTGGACGGAACTCGAATTTTCCGAGATTATCGGGAGTTCCGCATCCTTTCAACAGGCGGAACATCGCCGAAGGTTCGATGCGTTCGGCCTCTTCCTGCGCCTGCAACCAGCGGTTCGTCCGCTCGATCTCCCTGCGGCTCTCTTCGATAAACTTTTGTAACTTTTCCTGTTCTTTTCTGCGGAGGTCGCGGGCGATTTCCCGCTCGACCAATCGGCTCTGTTCGCACAGATAATCCGCCATTCCTTTCGCCATAGATTCGTTTCGTTTTTATAGTTCGTATTTTTCTTCTCTATTTCGTCGTTTTCGCTCGTTTTTCGATGCGGAAATCGCGCCTGAAAATTTCGATTCGCTGTTGTTTTTCCGCTTTTCGAAAAGAAATAAACATCGCTTTATATCATTGATTATAAGAAAATTAATATTTAACCATTTCTTACTCTCGTTATATTAAAGTTACTGAAAATATGGCACTTAGACAACTTTTTCGATACTTTTTTCAGGGTATCGGGCAGGTACGGACGCATTTTATCTTCTGCTGGAGAGCGTATCTTTATGGATGGAAAGGAATGAAAACAAATAAGCGATTCTCAGAAAAAATCACTGGTGTACAATTTTTTGAAATCCATAATTAAATGTCATTCAAAAATTTGAATGAAAACACCTCAAAAAATCGCCGTTTCCGCCATTTTGCAAATAGAATAAATTGAGGACGAAACCATGAAAAAGTTAACCGAGTTAAACATACGGACGCATCTTTTCTGTTCCTGTTCTTCCCTTGATTCTATCATTTCTCTATACCGTTTTTGCTGAAAATACTTAACTCGGTTAACTCTTCATCAAAAGCGGAAAAGAAGGTGCTTTTCTGATGTTTCGATGCCTGACAAATAGGTCGATAAATTTGCGTAATCCACTAAATTTCACTATATTTAACATATAAACGAACATAAGACACGCACTTAAAACACGCGCAATTTATTGCTTTATGCAACGGATGGATTTTACAAGGACAACCGTTATGGAAGAAAATACGAACAGATTGCAGATGACCGAAGAGTTCATCGAAAAACGGCAGAAATTACAACGAATCGAAGCCGAAATAAAAAAGACGGTTATTTTAGCCGACCGCAAACGCTTGCCGGTTAAAAAGGCGAACTCCGACATAGCGATATCCTTGCCGGAATCGATGATGACTTTATCCGTCTTCCCCGACTTTCCGAGACGCAGCAGGAGTGTCTCGGACGGTTATTGCTAAGAAGGGCGCAGATCCTCAACGGGATGTTTCTCGCAACGCCTGCGGAACTCGAAAGGTTCGAGAAAGTCAATGCCTTACTGTACGATCTGACCCAAAAACTCTATACCCACACAGGTATTTTATACCGAAAAACGATTGTCGATTACGACCGGGAGTTTACCGACGATATGGAGTTCGAAAGCAAACTGCGTTATTCGTACAACGGCAAAAGCTCTCTGTTGTGGCTGGAAGAAAACGAATATTACGGGTCGGATTTCGATCGTATGCTCAATATCCTCGACCAGTATGTCGATGAATACAAAAAACACAGAGAGCCGCATGTGCGTTGCGGCAAAAGTTTCGATCCGGAGGATAAGCCGGATATGACAGCAAAGAAGTTGCGTTTAGAGAACTTCTTTGATGACGGCCAACCGTGGTTCGAAGGCCCGCTGCATCATCCGGCATTGCAAAACATTCTTGTCTGTTATGCCACGCACGTTTTTTGTTCGCACCACGACTTCTCCATTCCCGACCTGCTGCGTCTGAACGATTTCTGGATGGAGTTGCATGTTACTTATCAACAATTCGCCGACCAGCAAGGCCGGTCGGGACTTGTATGGTGGGCGAAATGTTCGTTCGAGGAGTTTCGCCGTAAGATACTCGATGAGGGCGACCATCGTCCCGCAGGGTGGAGTCGCGGCCGGTTCATTTCCGAACGGTGTCGACGGGCAATTCTTGAAGACAACGATTTTAAGTCGGAAAACGATCCGTTACACGACGACAGTAAGATCGATGCATTCCTCGCAGATGTATTCGCGGAAATACAATGACAGTAAATGTGTCGGGACAAAGTATCGATAAACGACGACTTAACAAAGAATAATGATGAAAGACGACAGACAGACGAAATACGTTCGCCGGATAATGGCGGAAATAGAAGAATTCATCCGGGAAAGGCATGTCATGGAGTTGATATACCTCGATGCGAACGGGGAAAACATGTATTACAGGGTCGCCCCGATCTGCATCAAAGAGCACGATAGCGATCGGTATCTGCTCGCATCTACGGAGGACGATCGAGTGTTAATCTTTGCCATAGAATACATTACCGGAGTGGGCGAGACCGAAGCGATGACGACCTTTTCTTTGCCGGAAAACTTCGACATCGAACGGTTCAAAAAACGATTCTTCGATATTGGGAAGGTGATGTAATAGTAATAGTCATATTCAAATGACTGTCAAATTATTAACGAACGCACGGCCATTGAAAAGGCAATATAAGAATATGCAACGAAAAACATCTCATTCCAGTCAAGTTAACACTCATACTTGATACCCGTCAGCAAAATATCAACGCTCACATAGGGTATGTTCGTGGGTGCGATTACCGACAACTTCGATGAGCGCATCGAGCAGAAAATTTTTCATGCTGAAATTGTGGCGGATAACGAACGGGTAAAGCGGAAACCCGTTAACTACAAAAAATACCCGTCATCACCAATTTTGTGGACGAGGACGGCGTGGACAGGATGCAGGAGAATTACGACCGCATCAAAGCCGAAACCCGTCAGATCGTCGAGGACGAACCGGAACGGATCAAAAATGATCCGATACTATGTCATTGGTTGACGGAGGAGAAATAGTAATTCATCTGATTGTTGATAAGTTATCCTCACAATCCTTGCACAAGTCATAAGGAAACAATAAATTTGCACGTTAGAACAATTAATATGTCTGAAAAAGCAATCAATCGGATTAAGGTTATTCTTGCAGAGAAAAGATTAACCAACAAATGGCTGGCAGCACAATTGGGACGAACCGAATCAACGGTATCTCGTTGGTGCACCAATGAAAAGCAGCCGACTATTGATACGTTTATTGAAATATCAAACGTATTGGAGGTAGATTTAAGAGACTTATTTTATCCCACAAATGAAAAATAAAAGAACATTAAAAGCGGTTGATTTCTTTTGTTCCGCGGGTGGCGTTACCTGCGGTTTTAAAGAAGCAGGCATAAATGTGCTGGGAGGGATAGACATTGATCCTAATTGTCAAATTACATATGAGAAAAATAATGACGCCAAATATCTATGTGCGGATGTCTCAAGTTTAGACATAAAGTCATTAACTAAAATCTTTAATATTCGAAGAAACCAATCCAATTTAATATTTGTGGGTTGTAGCCCGTGTCAATACTATTCTAATATGAACACGGATAAGACCAAATCAAGTGAAACAAGATTATTGCTGGATGATTTTCAAGGATTCGTTGATTACTATAGACCCGGATATATTTTTATAGAAAATGTACCCGGATTGCAAAAAGATCCGGATAGTCCTTTAGGGAAATTTAAAGCGTTTCTAACCGAAAGCGGCTATGTGTTTGATGAGAACATAATTAATGCAAAGTACTTCGGAGTGCCTCAAAATAGGCGCAGATATGTATTAATCGCTACTCGAATTAAACAGACGATAAGCCTACCGAAGGAAAATAAAAAGAATATCAAAACAGTGAGAGATGCTATCGGGGATTATTCCAAGTTTTATCCGATATTAGCAGGATATAAAGATAAAAGCTCTTTTATTCATACTTCCGCAGATTTGTCCGTAATTAATAAAAAGAGGCTGCAACAAGTTCCGTTAAATGGGGGTAGTCGAGAATCTTGGGATGACGATCTCCAACTTGAGTGTTATAAAAGTCATGAAGGGCATACGGATGTTTATGGGAGAATGCATTGGGATAGACCATCACCCACTATAACCACTCGGTTTTGTAGTATTTCTAATGGTCGATATGGGCATCCGGAACAGTTACGAGCAATCTCTTTACGTGAAGGAGCGATGTTGCAAAGTTTCCCGGAAGATTATGTATTCTATTCTGAGAGTCAGGGAGTGATTGCAAAGATGATAGGCAATGCAGTTCCTCCACAATTTGCAGCTCTTATCGGAAGTAAATTAATAGAAACTCACAAAACGAGATAATTATGGCTCAATTTAGAACGAAAGCGAGAGCTGTGGAGTTGTTAGGTAAAGGACAAATAGCCGATTTACCAACTGCTATATCGGAACTATGGAAGAACGGATATGATGCTTATGCCGACACTTTGAAATGTGAGCTATATCTTCCCGGCTATAAAGGTTTAAATTCTCCTTTTTTTATTCTTTCGGATGACGGTTTCGGAATGTCTGGGAAAGACATTTTGGATAAATGGATTGTTCTCGGGACAGACTCTAAGGCACGTGGAATTTCTCATTTGACACAAGATGAAAGGTTTGGTAAACGGCCGAGAATTCCCATGGGAGAGAAAGGAATAGGACGCCTTTCGGTTGCTTACTTAGGTAGTCCGATGCTAATGCTGACCAAGAAAAAAAACGAATCATGTCAAATGCTTTTTATTGACTGGCGTATTTTGGAAAACTATAACCTGTTTGTTGATGACATAGATATTCCCTTAAGTGAGTTCGATTCTATTCAGGATTTTGAGGATAAATTTCAGAAATTAAAAAACGATTTTGCAAAGAATCTGACAACAGATAATTGGAAGTACCAGTGGAAAGACCAAATTGATACCAGAGAAATCATTTTATCTGATGTTACAAAAACGTATGTGCCGGAATTTTTTATCCAAGATATAGTTTCTAAGTTGACAGAAGAAGAAACACACGGAACTATGTTTCTAATCTTTAACCCGCATGAACAGCTTTTTGAACTTAGTGATAGTGGGAATGTCGAATTAACAAACGACAAGACATTGCTTGAATTCCGGAAGTCTCTTAGTGGTCTGTATAATATTTTTAAAGGTAGCAGCGAATTCCATACTGAATTTTACATTTATGATTCTGTTGGTAAATATAATATTCTTGATGAGTTTTTTACCCCTGAAGATTTGAAAATATCAGACCATTGGTTCAAAGGTGCATTTGATGAGAACGGATTTTTTACTGGGGAGGTTCGGGTCTTTAATCAAATCTTCCAACATACGTTTAAACCTATCCGTCCTCCCGGAAAAACTCCGTATGGCTCATTTAATATTGAATTAAGCTTCAATGAAGGAACCCTCAAAAACTCCAAATTGAGTGCAGAACAATGGGACTACATTGGCAAAAAAACCGAGAATTTCGGAGGATTATACATTTACAGAGACGGGTTTCGTGTGCTTCCTTATGGAAGAACGGATTATGATTTTCTAGGATTTGAAGAAAGGCGCTCAAAGGGAGCCGGATATTATTTCTTTAGCCATCGTAATATGTATGGTTACATAGATATTAGCCGGGAGAAAAACCGCAGCTTGACAGACAAGGCTGGTAGAGAAGGGTTTATAGCGAATAAAGCATATAGGGAATTTCAAGATGACTTGATTCAATTCTTTACTGATTTGTCTTTGACCTATTTTAAGAGTATTGACAAAACAACTGATGAAACAAACCCTCGAAATGAGCAATTGGCAGAAATTCAGAGACAGAAAGAACGTATTCTTGAAGCGGAGAAGAAAAGAGGGAAATTAACTAAAGCTAAGTTTACGAATGATCTCAAAAACAATCAACAAGAGATAGAATCTTTAGAGGATGAAATAAATGACTTGTACATTAAACTGAAGGAAGAGACCCAAAAGGTAGAGTTAGCCTATAATGAGTACAATAAAATTGTTTCAGAATTAGAGTCAAAAAAAACCAAGTTACGTGAGTTAAAATTGATAAAACCTAAGAGGATAAGTCTTTCCTCGAGTCAAGAAAAAAAATACGCATATTATCAAGAATCTTTCAATCGTGTTTATGCGGTAACATCATCTTGCGATAGTTTGATAGGTGAAACCCGAAAGCGTTTTGATATTCAAAATTTGAAACTTGAATATATTAAGCGTTATGAAAGTAATGTGCGGGAGATATCAGGCTTAGTAAATAGTTATAAAAAACGATTCTCGGAATTTGCGGATAAATTTGATAATGATTTTAAATCAGAACAGATATCCTATGTTAATGCATTTAAACAAGAGATGCAAAATACGGATATCGAATCTTTAAATACAAAAGAAGATCTGGATCATGCAATTTCTATCTTGACTCGTTTAGCCGAAGAGACGAAAGATCAGATTGAAGGCAAATTTGCGCCATTTATATCTCATCTTGAAGGACTTACATTTGAAATTGATGATGATTATTTAGTCGGATGGTATAAAGAACAGCAAAAAAAGATAGAAGAACGCTTGAATCAAACAAATGAATTGGCTCAATTAGGAATGTCAATTGAAATAATCGACCACCAATTCAATGTGATGTATTCAAAAATGGCGGATGCTATAAATTTTTTCAAACAATATTCAAAACAAAATCCACAGCTTGAATATAACTTTAATCAACTAAAGATGTCATTCCAGCATCTTGAAGGGAATCATAAGCTGCTGAAACCGTTGTATCGAACAACGAGAAGACAACGAACTATTATTACCGGATCTGATATTGAAAATAATTTGCGGGATTTCTTTGCTACTATATTTAGTCGAAACAACATAGAATTAACGGTGGATGAGTCATTCAAAAAATATGAGTTCTTTACATTTGAGTCGATTATAAAACCGGTATTCATCAATATCGTCAATAATGCTATCTATTGGTTGATTCCGGTAGAGAATAGAAGAATTCATATTACATGTAAAGGAGATGAAATTCTAATTCTCAATAATGGTGAAAAAATAGAAGACCGATACTTAGAAGATATTTTTATTCTGTTCTTTACAAGAAAGAAAGACGGTAGAGGTATTGGTCTTTATTTGGCAAAGACGAATTTATCTTCTATCGGATACGATATTTGTGCGACAAATGATAAAGATTACAATTTGCTGAAAGGAGCGTGCTTTGTAATTAAACCTCATGAAATTAATTCGTAAAATATGACAGCTTCAACTTCACCATATCAGGATATTATTCGCAACTCAATAATTTCTGCCGTTTGCATTGATGACAAATTTGTCACCCCTTACGAAATCGTCCAAGAAGGTGATAAACTTGAAGACACTAAGTCTCTTTATGATTCTTTTCGGAAAGATGGCGATTGTGATCTTGACATCTATAAATTTGTTACCATTGAAAAATTCAATGATGATAAAAAATACTTGTTAGGTAACAAAGATTTGCTGATTTTAGACTGGGAACTAAATGAAGGATCTCCATGTAAATATAAAGATGCTCTGCCTATTTTGTCGGAAGCGATAGACGAGAACCATATACAATTTATAACTATATATACTCATGCTGAAGATACCGAATCTATCGCATTGAAAATATTCTCATATTTCAAATATGCCAATTTTCAAAAAGAACAAATTCTCGCAGGCTTGGAAGAGTTGCGCTCTATCGAAGATGATTTTGAGAATGACGCAGAGGTAGAAGATATAATTAACAAAAACATAAAAGGTTATACCTTAAATACCGATAAGAGAAGAGGGTTGAAAGGGGCCATTTCCAAAGAAATTAAGGACGGGTTAAATGATAATCTAAAATTCAGTGACTTTTGTCGAAATGTAAATCTAAAACGAGATAGTTTATTGGGCGGATTTGATATTTTTGAATGGTTAGAGTGTTATTGTTCCGATTCGGAAATGGAATTTCGTGAGATTTCTTATGATGTAGAAGTTGTTCCAATCTCGGATGTTCCATTTCATACTTTAATGATTAATAATTCCTTAATTACGATTATAAGTAAAGCTAAAGATGGAGATGATGATAAAAAGTTAATAAAACCTACTGAATTATATTCTGTTATAAGTAAAATAATAGAAAGTGTGCCTAATAAGTTCTCTGCACTTATATCATTAGAACTAAAACAGTTCTATCGTAAAAGCATTAATGCATTCGGGCGAGGTTTTATGGGAATCAATGAAGCTGCCCTGATACATCATGCTAAAAATTACGAACAACAGACTCAATATGAGGAATTTTATAATTTCATTTTGTCTTGCTGGAATAGTCAAATAACTTATAAAGTCAAAGAAGATATAGAATCCGTAAGATTACTGGCTCCCGATATTTCTACTTATGATACTGCTCCAGAGGAAGAGCATTTAATGAAATTGAATCACTTTCTTACTTTCTCTAAAAACACAAAGACGATAGATAAAAGAAAGATAAGATTCGGTGATGTTTTCTGCTTAGAAAAAGCACTCCCTCATTATGAGGAAATAAACGGTGAGATTAAAAAAAATAAAGACGACTACAAATATCTTATATGCATAACACAGCAATGTGATTGTTTAAGGCCACATAAAGTGAATAAGAATTTTGCTTTTGTAATAGGTAAAGAGGTTGCTTCCAAAGATATAAAGTCAGCTCTTAAACAAACAGAAAAAGACCAATACACCTTTGTTGATGAAAATAAAATAATTTGTTGGGAGAAGAAATTTCTTACAATAGATATTGGTGACAACAATATATTTAATCCTAAGTCCGGAATAAATTTCCAAATAAAAAGGAACAAAATACGTGCTACTTTTTGGGGAAATCAGAAAGGTACATTTACTCAGCGATTAGCGAATTTAGTATTTTCTAATGCGATGCGAATAGGTGTTGACTTACCTCACTTATAATCTGGATGAGGAGGAATTATGTCCGACATCTACCCTAAATCTAAACGTTCCGATATAATGTCTAAAATCACCGGGAAGGAAACAGTACCGGAGATTTTAGTACGGAAATTTTTGTTTTCAAAAGGATTACGGTTTAGAAAAAACGTAAAGGGCTTGCCCGGAAAACCTGATATTGTACTTCCTAAGTATAAAACAGCAGTATTTATTCACGGTTGTTTTTGGCATGGACACTCCTGTAAACGAGGTGCATTGCCGAAAACAAATTATGAATTTTGGCAAGAGAAAATCGGGAAAAATATTGAACGAGATGTCCGACATATCTCTGAATTACAAGTAAGCGGTTGGAATGTAATTATTGTTTGGCAATGCGAGATTCAAAATAAAGAGGATAGGAATACTCGTTTGAACAAACTGATAGAAGAAATACACCAAGCTCACAATATTTTTCCGATTACATAATCAAAGACCGCATATTGCGACTCGCTTTTGCAAAGTTAAGGTTATCGATCCTTCGTAATCTATTCAAACTCTCTCGATACGACCGTTTGTACATCCGCTTGACTTTCTCATAGAGAAATGAGCGGTCGATCAATGCATAGACCTCCAGTTGTTCTTACGAGAACATATTGAAAATCGCCGTCATCTTCTTATGTAGCGCATCAATTCATTGATTAAGCGCCTTTAAATCAGCTAATTAAATTATTAATACATACTTGTCGCACAAATAAAAATGCAATAATTTGCTCGATTTTTCTATTTCAAAAGCTTCAGAGTTAATCGAGTTAGTCATTTTCGGTAAACTTATGTTCGGGACTCATGCCTGATATCGAACCGAAAATATATGTTCTCTATAAATACTTAACTCCATTAACTATCAACAAGATAAACGAATAATTCGTTTTGATAAGCCGATTGTTTTCGCTATCTTTATGGTAATGAAAACAATACTTTACATACACGGTTTATCTTCGTCGGGCGAATCGGGAACGGTAAGACATTTACAAGACTTGTTACCCGAAACACGGGTAATCGCACCCGATTTACCGATAGATCCCGATGAGGTTTTGGAAATGTTGCACACGCTTGTCGCATCAGAACACCCCGACATGGTTATCGGTACGTCAATGGGCGGGATGTTCGCACAGCAACTCTACGACTGCAAGAAAATCATCGTCAATCCCGCGTTTCATGTTTCACGCACAATGCGGAAACAGATAGGTATTTGTCCGTTCCTGAATCCGCGTAAGGACGGCGCGACGACTTACACGATTACCTCCGCACTCTGCGATCGTTATGAAGAGACGGAACACCGTCAGTTCGACGGAGTGACCGATGAAGCCGTTGAAAAAACATGGGCGTTGTTCGGCGCACACGATACGGTCGTAAATTGCAGGGAAGAGTATTTGCAACATTATCGCAACTGCATGACATTCGATGGGGAACACCGTTTGAGTTACGAAAATATCCGGGATATCCTCGTGCCGCTCGTATGCAAATCGATTTAGACAAAAATCTGACCAAACCTTCAGATAAAGAACAACATAGTTTAACCCGCAAACGATACTTTCAGTCATTCGTGTTTTACGGAATGTTTTACATATAAAGTAAAAACGGTCACAAAGGACTGCTAACTATCTCGGAATGAGGTCTCAGAAAATGTAGAGCACAACCTTGCCAAGGTTGGGGTCGCGAGTTCGAGTCTCGTTTTCCGCTCAGAGTCCAAAGCAACAACAGGACAAAATCAAGACAAACCCTTTGAAACGATGTTTCAGAGGGTTTTTTCATGCCTTCTCCCCAGACATCACAGGACACCGAAAAGCCATTTCCGGACAGGTTAGTGTCCCGAAAGTGTCCCACTCTGCGGAGTGAACCTAAAAGTGGGACACTTTGGAGATAACAGGTGGGACACTTGTGCTTGTTACTCACTGAGAGATAGTCCATTGCCAAGAGTAAACTGTTTCGATTCGGTTTACCTAATCTTAAATTAAAGACAGGTAAACAATTATGAAAAGCACATTCAGAATCCTATTCCTTGCGAGGTGGGAGTTACAGAAAGAAAATGGCCAAGTACCGCTCTGCGTCCGAATTACCATTGATGGCGAGCGTGTGAAGTTTAGCCTCAAAAGCGAGGTGTCTGGAAAAATCTGGGATCCAAAATCTGGCAGAGCAAAAGGCCAGACTAAAGAAGCTCTTCAACTCAACCGCTATCTCGACAGCATCAAAGGTCAGATGATAACCCATTACCACCGTCTCTGCGAAGCTAATGAAGTGGTAACGGCAACGATGGTGCGTGATGCTTTCCTCGGCACGGATGTCAAGAACAACACCCTCCTTACTGTGTTCGAGGAATTCAACGACCGGCAAGAAAAACTTATCGGCATTGACCTGGCCCAGTCTACATTCAACAAATATGACCTGACCTACCGGCGACTCAAAGAGTTCATAAAAGTCAAGATGCGGAAAAATGACATCCTGCTTTGCCAGGTGGATCGCAATTTTGTGATGGACTTCGAAGCTTATTTGAAAATCGAATATAAACTCGATACCAACTCATCGGAGAAGTTGATGCGGATTTTCAAGCGCATCACAACCATGTGTTTCAAGAACGGCCAAATGCCCAAAGATCCGTTCTGCAACCACAAACTTAAAAAGGTCAAGAAAGACCGCGGCTACCTCACGAAGTCTGAACTGGAAAAGATTATCGATTTCAAACCCGACAATAAACGTCTCGAAAAAGTCCGCGATATATTTCTGTTCTGTTGCTTTACTGGCTTTGATTATTCCACGACTGCTGCCCTGGCGGGAAAGAATATCGTTACGGATGACGAAGGTTCTCTGTGGATCGAAACTCACCGTATCAAGACCGGGACTCCATCGAAAGTAAAACTGCTCGACATTCCATTATTCATACTGAAGAAGTACGAACTCAGGCGGGACGGCAACTTCCTACTGCCTGTAATGAGCAATGCGAAATACAATCTATACCTCAAGGAGATCGCCTCAATCTGTGGAATCGAGAAACGCGTCACCTCGCACCTTGCCCGGCACACATTCGCCACTACCGTTACTTATGCCAATGGTGTCTCCATTGAATCCATCAGCAAAATGCTCGGTCATACGAAACTCAGTACGACACAAATCTATGCTCGTATCGTCGATAAGACGGTGAGTAATGAGATGGATAAATTGGCAGAAAAATTACTAGATACAAAATTCTGTGCGAATTTATAAACTAAGTTTTTAATAGCAACGGCAAAGAAATCTTATATTTCTTTGCCGTTGCTATTTTTTAGAATCACTAAACCAATTCTAAACCCAATCACTTTTAGGGTAGATATACTTCTCGAGTGGCCTTCTATTCTTTTTACATAATTCAGAAAAATAGAGAATATCCGATACATATTTCAACAATGATAAACTTTTCAGAAAATTTACCTTATTTCCAAAGTCAATATCTGTTCCATGAATAATCTCATGTCTGTTCAAATCAGATGGATATGTGCGAAGTCGAGAATAATGCACGAAAATAGGACAGTCATGTAAAATCGGCGTTATGAATACCTTAAAATAATCATCCTGCACATCAAGTAAATCATTGACTATACTTGGAATATACTCCTTGTTCTCATTCTTTCTTTTGAGGAAAAAGTGTTTGTTAAGATTATCTTTGCAAATCCAATCGACTTGTACTAAAATTCCTATAATTGCTAATTCATAATGGCCTCTTTTATAGCTGCTCATTATTTGTGTTGAAATAAGATTTTTTCTTTTGGGGTGTCTTTCACAAAGTTCTTTGATGATTTCTTTGAGATTTGTTTCGTAATAGTTCGCTATTTCTATGTCAAGTGCGTTTATACTTTCTCCATCCACATTTGTTTCAAGTATTTCCGGGAAATATCGATTTGAATCCATTTCCATGAACCACCCGTTGTTAGCAATTACTCTTAAATTATGCGGGTAAAACTCATTTAGTCGAGCCAAGGCTTTATTTTTTATTGAACTTTCCAATGATCTAATTTGATTGGCAGTCAGTTTATCTCTCTTTCTGGACTTACTGTATTTGAAATAAAAATGTTCCTCTCCACACATCTTATCATACTGGATTAGATCAAGATATTCAAACCAGTCATCTATGTTTACCTCCATATCCGGATGCAGATATCTTAAATATACACCTTTACACATGATACTCCTGCCAGAACAACACTTTGATATAGCTTGAGGGGTAACATGCAAAAGCTCAGCAAGAGTTTTGGCTGATCTACAAAGTCCGGTTAGTCTTCTCCATTCATTAAACACAAGAACTCGTTTAGTTCTTTTTGATTTTTCGTTTTTCAATCTCCGGTATTTTGATATTAAATCCTCGAATCTTTTCCAGATAGCATTCACCGTTTTAAAAGGCAATGCAACCCGTGATGTAGTCTTACATGTTTTGTATATTGATAGCACTCATAATTACCAAGAAAGCTTTGGCAATTGATGATTAATTATTTAGAACCAAGGCGAAAACAATCAATGCTGATAGGGAATATTTTTGGCTCGTATGTGAGACAAACTTTAAGTATTTGGCCTTAATGCTTTTATAATTCTAATCTAACTCTTATGGATTAATGTTACTTAATACGACTTAATACTTAATTATCAAGTTGTTAGCAATAATCGGCTTTGTGTGCTGTTAGCCAGCATGTTACTAAAATCCGCACTCCGTGTTTTTTGGCAGCTGACTTCCATGAAAAATGTACACAATCTTGGTCGTTTTTGGTCATTCTTTTTCAAAAATACAAACTTTTTTTGAGAAAATACGATCATTCAACTTTTGTAATTCCTAATTAATCACCAATCACTTACAAATTTATCCATTATCAGCATTAGTCCTTTTATCATTGTATTTTTCTCCGGATTTTTGGTTTCGGTATTAATCCTAAATCAAAAATTCGATCATTATGTTTTCAATTATCATCAAGGGAGAACGCAATCTCCAAGACATCGAACTGGTTAAACTAACGATTGTGTTTTACAAAACAGGTTATCCGCGAGTTCCGAAAGTTCTCTACATAACGGGGCCATATTCAGATTGGCAGAAAGACAAACAATGCTTTGTTCCAAACTCGGCGGAGAACATTTCCAAAAACAGGTTACTTCAAAAGGAGAAACTGAAATATCTAAAGATTGCCGAGAAATGGGAATACTCCGGAAAGAATTGGATTCCTATCGAACTTGCACATTGCTTCGATAAAAAGAACGGAGTATTGGATAAATACACTTCCGTAAGTGAGATTATAAAACAAATCGAAAAAGAGACTGCAGAACAAACAAGAATCCGCAACGGAAGGGAATTTGACAACCGACGTAACGCAAGAACATTTCAATATCTGCACAATTGCCTGGAACGCTTTACACTGTCAAAATATCGAAAGACATTTTTAAATTATTTATTCCGGGATATTACCGAAAAATTTATTGAAGATTTTATCATCTATTCAAAACGCGAAGGAGCAAAGAATGGAAATCGGGGTGGAGTGTTTTATAAACTTCATATGCTCTATAAGATCGTTGAATACGCCCAGAAGAAAAAATTATACAACGTGAATTTGGGAGCATTCGATAAGTTTAAAACTTACATGAAAGAATCGCCGGTCGTGACCAAAGCCGTTTCGCATGAAATAATAATGAAGATAGAGCAAGTCGATAGAAGCATTTTGAAGAAATGCGAACACCTTTATCTCGATCTGTTCCTGTTCAGTTACTATGCCGGTGGAATGTCGGGAATAGACATCTGTTATCTCGAACGGCATATGATTAACGGCGACAGCCTTAAGTATGAACGTATTAAAACTGATAAGATATGCAGGGTTATTTTGACAGAGAAAGCGTTGGCGTTAATCGAGAAATACAAACCACTCGCCTATATGAACTACTTGTTCCCAATATTCAAGCTAAAGAATATGTCGCAGCATAAAATGTATACCAGGGTAAATTACACAACCCGTATGGTTGCCGAAACGTTGCGGAAAATTTGTGCCGAGCTCGGCATCAATCATCACATCACCTGGAGTACGGCTCGCAGCAGTTTCATCTGCAAAATGCTTGATGAAGGCTATCATGTCTACCAAGTTGCCGAAATGACAGGCAATTCACCAATGGCCATATACAAGCATTACTATGGGATAACAGATAAAGAAAAAATAAGCCTAATGATGAATAATATGTTTTGATAGACCTTGTGTATTAATATTATGTAAGCCTATTTCATATTATTTCAAAGTATTTGGCTATATTTGTAAATAGCTGCATTATAATAATAGTAAGGAGCATCAATGATCTAAAATATAACAAATAATTATATGGGCGAATATTCTAAAAGAGTAGGTGAAGTTGGTGAGTCTGTTGTTGCGGACTTATTACGTTTGCTTGGCTGGCAAAATATAATGAGGAATGAGGATATCGACAGTATTGATACTGACTTCAGAAAGAAAACAAATGGTGTTGATGGGTATTATCATTACAATAATCCAATGATTAGTAATACTATTGAAAATGTTATTTACTCGTGTAAATATAGTACTTCGCCGTACCCTACATCACAGGCACAAATTGTAAACACATTTAAAAGCTATTATACAGATCTTGCTAAGGCCATAGAATCATTTAAGAAATCAATATTGAAACAAAAAACTTGTGAGGGATATGAGTTTATAGATAATTGTTTTGATCGAGGAGTATTGTTTTGGTTAAATAATTCTAACGATAGAGATAAAGACCTTATAACCAAGCTCGGTAAGATTGAATTAACGACTGAAACCAACCACGATGGCATATTTTTGGTTGATAATAAAAGGGCCGAATTCTTATATAACGCAATGAGCTATGCTTTAGCTGCTTATAGAGGTTACGACATTGACTTCATCTACTTCATTAATGGCTTGAACTTGGCTGATACAAATTTGCGAAATGGGAAAATAATGCCGGTTGAATACATTAATTCCAGCATCTTGCCACTACGCCTTAGTAAAGAAAAGGAAACAATGGTTATGTTGTTTACAATAGACGACTTCGATGAAAATGACTTGATGAAATATTTTGGAATTGCAAATAAGATTGGTTGTAATACTCAAGGTTCAACGGTAATATGCTTCCCGAACTACCTTGAGACAGAGCACAAAACAATAGTAGAAGCTAAAAAACAAATTTTCCAAGAGCCGTCATTTACCACTAATCTCCATATTGTAAATTATAATCAGCCTCTCTTAAGATAAAATCTATGGAAAAATTAGATATTAATAAGCAAGTTCCTTATGGAGCCTCATTGCAAGAGGTATTGGATCACCCATCTCTCAATGAGTCCAAAATCAAATATTTTCTGAGATTTAAAGGAGTCTTCATCGAGAATAGTAAACCAAATGATACTTATCCAATTTTATTGTCGACGCTCATTTCTCCCAATGAATTTGAGTATATAAAAGAACACATAAGAACTAAAGAAGCAAACCAAAAGATACAGTCTCGTACTATCGAATGGCATGATAGAAGAGATTTGATAGAAATCGTTCCGGATAGCATTGACTTAAAAAAAATGGTTGAAGAGTCTGGTGCTCGTTATAAAGTCATCAAACAAACCAACTTTGCTACTGTCGATGGAGATCGCAATAAAGTTAAAATGACATTTAAATGTGAAACAAACAACTACAACTCGGGATGGTATAGAACGAAAAATGAATATGACGGAGAAATATTAGTTGAAAAAACTGGAGAAGGCGATGAAGCTTATCTTCGAATGATTTATACATCTCCGGAAACTATGAATATTGCAGATATTGGCGTCAAATATTTAGCAAAAGAATTCAAAGATAAAAAATACACTAAACCAGATAAGGATATAGAAAGAATCTTGTATGGTAATTTCACTAATGAAGAGAGAGTTTCTTTCTTTATGAGTCTTACAGGAGCAAATGACGTATTTACATTTCAACGATTTACCAATGTCGATATTGCTCCTGATAAAACAAAAGACCTCCCTGCAGAAGTTCATAAATTAATGACTGGAAATGTTAACAGTCTTAATATAGATGGCGAAAATCTTCATGAGAACTTTCTACTTAGGGAAAGAGAAAATCATCAATTTGTTGAATTGGCTGATATTGAGGCACGATATGATTTCTCATATCACGTAGCAGAAGGAAGTTGTATTGTAAGATTCGGATTTAGTAAATACTTAAAAAAACGTCTACACAACATAGAGTTCTCCATAGACATATCGTCAATAAGCCTTAAAGATGAATATCAACATCTTAACAAGGAGAAAATAAGATCTTATCTTCTACAAGAGTTTGAGAAGTTTAAAACGGAAAAGTATAACCAGATAAAGAAACAAAGGGAATAAATATGTCCGCATTCGATTTTACCGAAATAGAATTTCATAAAATAATTACTCACCATATAGGAAATAAATTGAGAGATGAAGGATACCTTTTATCCTCTGATATATCAGCCATTGATGGGGCAACTACAGAAATATTATTAAAATATTTCATTCTACCATTAAAACAGGAAGAATTATTTACATTTACCCATCCTGTAAACATTGAAATGAATGAAATATATGCATTAGCATCGGATTTATTTGCTCGGCATGAGCTAGCATTTATTGAAACATCACAAAGTATTGCAAAGTTGTTATATGAAAATTCTCAACATCCCAAGATTAAAGAGGGCGAATTTAATGTTGTGTATTTCAGGAACGTGTGTTATAATGGCACCTACACTGATGCAATAGGATTGTTTAAATCCGAGACTTCTGTTCCTTTTTTGAAGATGAACGGAAAAGATAGCCATTATTTTATAAACCATGATTATGGTTTTGATGTGAAAGGAATTGACAAAGGATGCCTAATTCTTAATGCAAACCAGGATAATGGTTATATAGTATTAATTCTAGATAATGCTAATAAGTTTGGAGAAACACGCTATTGGAAAGATGCTTTTTTAAATGTAAAGCCATTGAGCGATGACTATTTTCAAACAAATGAATTTTTAACTATTACTAAGCAATTTGTTTCTAAAGAGTTATTAAAGGATGAGTACAACATAGACAAAGCTGATCAAATTGATTTGTTGAACAGGTCGGTAGATTATTTCAAATCTCATGATACTTTTGATCGGCTTGATTTTGAGAATACAATTTTTCAAAACGACGAAGTTATTGAATCTTTCAGGCGATTTGATGATGTGTATCGTGAAAATAAGCAGATTGAATTAAATAATCAATTCGATATTTCAGCTAAAGCCGTGAAGAAACAGGCACGTGCTTTTAAAAGTGTTCTAAAACTGGATAAGAATTTTCATATATACATTCACGGCGATAGAAATATGATAGAACAAGGAATTGATAATGATGGTCGTAAGTTTTATAAAATATATTATCAAGAAGAAAACTAAGGAAATCATAATTTCTTCTCCACTTCATCTAACCTTACTTCATCAATCGACACTATCCTTAAGGGCGTTTAATTATAGGATAGAAAATGGAGGTCATAACAATTGAATCAAGAGCTTTTAAGCAACTAATGGATAAACTGGAGGCGTTGTCGGAATACGTTTATTCGATGGAGCCCTCTGTCGAGAACGAAGATGAAAATTGGGTAGGGAGTCAGGATATCTGCCGGTTTCTGAAGATCAGCGAACGAACACTGCAACGACTGCGAGCAAACGGTAAGATTACTTACTCCTGCATGGGTGGGAAGTATTATTACCAGATTGGTCAGATTAGAAAATTGCTCCGGGCACACATCATAAAGAGTAACGACGAATGTTTACAGGATTTGATAGCACATCACAAAAAATAAAACTATATTTGCATTAGTAAACCGAAGAAAAGCAGTTTCCGAGAGGGTAAAATCCTATCAGGAAATGGTTTGCAAAAATGTCCCCGCCGGTGTCCCATTTTGGAAAAACAACCCGGCGAATCAAAGGGAAGTCATTGATGAGCAAAACATAAGGAAGACGTAGGTCAGACTCTCGTTTTCCGCTCTTAAAGCCTTGATAAAGAGGCTGCAAAAGACAGAAAAATCCTTATGTATCAATGATATGTAAGGATTTTTTATTTGGGGGGCCGCTGAGAGAAAAAGCAATGGAAAGCAGCTTCGCGTGACCTTGTTCGCGACCTCTCGGCCGTGAGCGGAAAAAGGTCACGATTTGAGGGTTATTTCGCTGTATTGCTGCATCTTAACCAGTAACATTTCTGTGCTGCAAACGTATAACTATTAAAGCCGAGCAGTCATGGAAAGAAAGACTTTCAGCGTGGTTTTCTTCTGCAAGAAAACCAAGGTAACACCAAGGGCGTCGCCCCGATCTACGTCCGGATCACCGCCAACGGACAGTCCACCGAGATTTATACCCAATGTCAGGTAGAGCCGAAAAAATGGAATCAACGGCTGGAACGCATCCCGTTCCGCGACAAGGTATCGATGCGGATCAACCAGATCGTTGCCAGCTATCGAGCCAATATCCTCGCGGCATACGATCAGCTTATCTGAGAAAACAAAGAGCCGACCTGCTTTGCCATGAAGGAACGGCTGTTTCGTCCCGGTGCGGATTCCCGCCCCTTTCTTACCAAGCTCGCCAAATATTGCGACAAGCGGCAGAAGGAAGTCGGCGTCCGCATTACCCAACTGACCGCAAACAAATACCACCGCCTGCTCAGGTACTTGCGGGAGTATACACGGGTACAGTACGAGAAGGACGACTTACCGCTATCGCTCGTGGATTATGAATATATCGACGGTTTCAATACCTTCCTGCAAACGGCGCATAACTGCAATAACAATGGTGCAGTGAACCTGCTTTGCTGTCTGAAAAACTTTAATCCTCTACGCCATCCGCAACGAATGGATCGAAAAGAATCCGTTCCGGCATTACAAAATGAAGATCGATAAAACCAACGTAAAAACGCCTTTGACTAAATCGGAGCTCGATCTGTTGATCCGTAGACAAATGCCCAACGATCGGCTCGACCGCATCCGTGACGTGTTTGTCTTTTGCTGCCTGGCAGGATTGGCCTTCACCGATACCGATCATTTGCGCCGCGAGCATCTCTCGACCGACGAACAGGGTACGCAGTGGATACACAAGCCCCGCGAGAAAACAGCCGTAATGAGTCGGATTCCGTTATTACCGTATCCGATCAAGCTGCTTGACAAGTATGCGAACGATCCGGAGCTTCAGGTCAAAGGCAAACTATTGCCCGTGCCGAGCAACCAGAAGATGAACAGTTACATCAAAGAAATCGCCGCAATCTGTAACATCGGTAAAAACCTGACGACACATGTGGCTCGGCATAGTTGGGCTACAGCAGCACAAAAGCATAATATTCCCATTTCCGTCATTAGTGCCGGAATGGGCCACGCTTCCGAGCGAACGACTCAAATCTATATGGCTGCGTTGGAAAATTCAGAAAATCGACACTGCTAATCAAAGAATTACAACCATTCTGACTAAATGTGTCTCTACACAAGAGACCATACAAATGTATATTAATAAATGTTAACAGCCAAATTTCCGGATAAATTTTAAAGTTAAAAACTCCTTTTGCATCGATGTAACATACTAATAAATAGAAATATAATTGCGTATTACCCGATTGTTTACGTCAGAGTATAATTATCCATCATTCAGTTTCTGCATTCCTTGAAATATCTGAGTTTTCGTTTTCAAATAATGACATGGCCAAACACATCATAAAATATATGCGTTCATTATCAATCATTTAACAGCTTGTATGGTCTCTTGTGTAGAGACGACCATCATAATTGTCTGATTAGGTTGTGCGTATAAAAATTGTTCGCATAAAATAATTCGGACTTGTATGGAACAGGACGGAAATAAAGGAAGGAATTGAAATTTTCAGGTTTATCTCCTTTATTACAAGTAATGCATTATTATCCAATGCTTTATATAATAGCAGTGGTATGGCATAGAAATGTCTATAACTGAAAAAAACAATCGTTTTTCGGGAAGCAGATATGGATCTCCGGAAAAAAATGTTAGGGACTATCCTCCCATCTTAGCTGAACAATCCGAAAGCAAGAGAAACAGCCAAGCTGTAAGGTGGTACGTGCTGACGCTTCCTTCCTGTCACCGGGGACCGGCCGTCGGTCTGCAAAGGGAGTTGGACCGCCGCATCCGTTGCGGAGAACCGGAGTTCGAGTTCTTCGCTCCCTCGTACGTGGAAGTAAAGAACGAGGACGGACATTTCGTCAATACCCGCCGTCCGTTGCTTTACAACTACGTTTTTGTCCGCTCGTCGGAAAGCGAGATATATCGGATGAAGCAGGAATTGCCTCAATACAACTTCCTGCCGCGAGTGCGGGAAGGGCTACGCGGATACTATCCTTACCTGTCCGACGAGGCGATGCGCAACCTGCAATGGGTTGCACGTTCCTACTGCGACGAGCTTCCTGTCTATATGCCCGAAACGGAGAGGCTCGCCAAAGGCGATCGCATCCGTATTATCGCGGGGAGATTCAAGGGTGCTGAGGCACGCGTAGCGATCCGACCCGGCGGAGGACGGAAAGATGTCGTCGTATGCGTAGAGAACTGGATGTGGGTTCCGTTGCTGCATGTCCGTCCGGGAGAGTACGAAATCATCGCTCTGCATGAAAGCGGGAAACACGTATATACCCGGCTGGATAACGACCAATTGCTGGAAGACCTACACGAGGCTTTGGGGCGTCGCTGTACTCCGAACAGTGTAACGGACGCAGATCGTACGTTGGCTTCCGAAACGATCAGGCAGTATGGCAAATTGGAAATGAATAGCGACGTATTGCGCTGCAAACTCTATTCCATACTGCTTTCGGCTTACACAATACTCGAAGCTACGGACGAGTGCGAAAACCTGATCGGAATGATCCTCAAAATACTCCCTTTGGTCAAAGCGGAACAGGCACGTGCAGGATTGCTCGTCACACTTTACGGATGCACGGACAGCAGTCTTGATTACGAACGGGCCCACGAGATCGTCGACCGATGGAAAAAGGAAGAATCTCCCAAGAAGAGCAAGTTGCGCCTGATCCGGTGGCTGGACGATTACGACAGCTGGCTGGGACACTGAATGCTACGCTCTTATACACTTAATTTTCCGAGTCCCTGCTTCAGGTATAGTTCTCGGACTTGTATAGAAAACAGATACGGAATAAACCGGTAGCCGGACTCGATCGAAACATCACTTTAAGTCTGGGAAGCCAGTATGCGACAACCTATGGAAAACGCAGAAATCATGGCAGGAAGACCGCAACGAAATACCGAAGCCGAACCATCGGGAGTACGTCTGATGGCCTTCCTGGCAGCTCACCGAACGGAAGTGCTCGCTCGGGAACAAAGTAACGAGCGATTCATCCACTTGTATGGCACAGGCGGGTACTGGGCGGCTTTCGAACGATCCGCCTACCAGCTATGCCGGTTGTTTCCCCGAAACGAAACCGCGATTTTCCATTTCGCGACTTATCCTTTCCCCGTCGTCATGGCATCTATTGCGGACGGCGAGCTGCGGGCCTACTCTCGGAGACATATACTGCGGACCGTTGATCCGGATCATAAAGTGCTGACGGTTCCGGTACTCGCGCCCGAGGCGTACAAACGATGGCGTGGCGAAAAAATAGAAGAATTCGCGTAACGAGATACTTTGCTCATTTCACGAACGGCATTGCTCGTCCACGAGATATCGCGGAAAATCGGTTGTTCGGAGAGCGAATGATTTGCCCGTTCCGTCATAGCCTGGGGATGATAATTGGTCGGCTTGTGCTGTAAAATTTAAGTAGAGCCTTATGACAAAGTATGCGGGCGTACACATGCCACATTCAATCTACCAAACACAATAAACACGAACCTCAAATCTGTAACAAGAATTGATTCGCCATAAAAAGCACGCGCTCTAAGAAATGAGAATGCCGAATCGTTGCATTGCGGAAACAAAAACTATGTATCGCCTCCCGAACGATGCTTGCTGGCCGGCAATCCGACTTCTCTAAGCAAGATCTATATTATAGATCGCAACAACGGTCGAATCGATTATTTATTCTACTTATGAGCCACAACATCCTGATTACCGGCGGTGCCGGCTTCATCGGAAGCCACGTGGTCCGCCTGTTCGTAAACAAATACTCCGGCTACCGCATCGTCAACCTCGACAAACTGACCTATGCGGGCAATCTGGCCAACCTCTCGGACATCGAGCGTGCGCCGAACTACACGTTCGTCAAAGCGGACATCTGCGATTACGAAAAGATGCGGGAGGTATTCCGCAACTACGACATCGACGGAGTGATCCACCTCGCCGCCGAAAGCCATGTGGACCGGTCGATCAAAGACCCGTTCACGTTCGCCGGGACCAACGTGATGGGAACGCTTTCGCTGCTTCAGGCGGCCAAAGAGTACTGGAACGGAAACTACGAGGGGAAACGGTTCTACCACATATCCACCGACGAGGTGTACGGGGCCCTGGAACTCACGAAACCCGACAGAGACCCCAACGGCAACGAATGCGGGGGAGTACCCTACGGGGACGGCTTCTTCACCGAAACGACCAAATACGCCCCGCACAGCCCCTACTCGGCCAGCAAGGCTTCCTCGGACCATTTCGTGAGGGCTTACCACGACACCTACGGGATGCCCACGATCGTCACCAACTGCTCGAACAATTACGGACCCAACCAGTTTCCAGAGAAACTGATCCCGTTGTTCATAAACAACATCCGGCACAACAGGCTCCTGCCCGTGTACGGCAGGGGAGAGAACGTACGCGACTGGCTGTATGTCGAGGACCACGCCCGGGCGATCGACCTGATCTTCCACGAAGGGAAGACCGCCGAAACGTACAACATCGGAGGCTTCAACGAATGGAAGAACATCGATCTGATCCGTGTAATCATCAAGACCGTCGACCGCCTTCTGGGCAGGCCGGAAGGTACCGGCGAAGCACTTATTACCTACGTCACAGACAGAGCCGGACACGACCTGCGTTACGCGATCGACTCCTCGAAACTCAAATGCGAACTGGGCTGGGAACCTTCGCTGCAATTCGAGGAAGGCATCGAAAAAACCGTCCGCTGGTACCTCGATAACCAAAAGTGGATCGACAACGTTACTTCCGGAGAATACCAGAAATATTACGAAGATATGTACCAAAATAGGTAACCGGGAAAGGGGAAAGGGGAAAGGGGAATGCTGAAAGCCGAGAACAACCGCCGAATAGCAAAAAATACAGGCATACTATATCTCCGGACGATACTCATTCTCGTCATCACGTTGTATACGTCCCGTATCGTGCTGAATACGCTCGGCATCGAAAATTACGGAATATACGATATCATAGGCGGATTCGTCGCATTTTTTTCGGTCGTCAGCGCCACGATGGTTGCCTCAACGCAGCGGTTCTTGACTTTCGAACTCGGAAAAAAGGAGGGTCATTCTCAGGAAGTATTCGGAGCCGCAATGACGATTCATATCGTCCTAGCGCTGATTCTGTTGTTGCTGTTCGAGACCGTCGGTCTGTGGTTTCTGAACGCCAAGTTGAATATCGCCGCGGAAAGAATGCATGCGGCCAACTGGGTCTACCAATGTTCGGTTCTGACTTTTCTGATCAATATCCTGAGTATTCCCTACAACGCGACGATCATCGCCCACGAGAAAATGAACGTCTTCGCCTACATCAATATTCTGGAGGTGACGTTGAAACTGCTTATCGTTTATTTTCTGCTTATCTCGCCGGTCGACCGGCTAATCCTTTATGCGGTGCTCGTACTCTGCGTAGCCGTGTTCGTCCGCTTTATTTACGGCGCTTACTGCTTGAGACATTTCCCGGAAACCCGATACATGCTGATTCGAGAAAAATCCTACTATAAAAAGATTTCCCAATTTGCCGGGCTGAACTTTTTGGGAGCCAGCTCGTATATCTTGGCAGGACAAGGTATCAATCTCCTGCTTAATCTGTTTTTCGGCGTGACGGTCAATGCAGCACGGGGAATCGCCTTGCAGGTCGAAGGAGCCATCATGAAGTTCGTCAACGACTTTACGACAGCCCTGAACCCGCAGATTACGAAATCTTATGCCTGCGAAGACAAGGATTACATGATGGAATTAGTCTGCCGGGGATCGAAATATTCATTCCTGCTCTTCCTATTTCTAGCGCTTCCCGTGATGGTCGAAACTCCGCTGGTACTGTCCATTTGGTTGAAAGAAGTACCGGAGTATACGGTGATTTTCGTCCGATTCTCGTTAAGTATCGCGATGCTCAATACGCTCTCCGCCCCTTTGACGACTTGTGTTTTGGCCACGGGCAACATCAAGGCAATGTCGCTCTGGATCGGGACGGTGCGATTGTGCGTGCTGCCGTTGGCCTACTTGTTTCTGCGATGGGGCTATCCTCCGTTTATCGTATATGCGGTCGTTCTACTGACGGATATGTTGCTGTTGTTCGTTCGTATCGGCATCGTGACGAAAGTGGTCCGGTACAGCGCCGGTTTTTTTATGAAAACCGTCATATTGAGGCTCATTCCGGTATTACTTCTTTCGGGGCTGTCGGCCGTTCTGCTGTCCCGTTTCATTGCGGCCGATAGTTTCGTCGGGCTGGTAGCTTTTACTGCAACTTGCTTATGCGTGACCGCAGGAGTGGTCGCATACGCCGGATTGAACGATACAGAAAGAATGTACGTCGTTACGATGGTCCGTTCGAAATGGGGTAAACCGAAACGTTGAATACTTAACACCCTAATAAACAATGATAAAAGAGGCCATTGTACGGGCCCTGCGATGGATAGTGAAAGGAACCCCGAACGTTCGAATTACGGCGAACATCGTCGAAACAGCTCCGCAGAACAGGCTCGCAGGCAAAAAAGTGATCGTTACCGGAGGCGGACGAGGCTTAGGTTTTTACATCGCACGGAAGTGTCGGCAAGAAGGAGCGTCCGTCTTGATCGCCGGACGGGACGAGCGAGTGCTGCAAGAAGCGTCGCAACGGCTCTGCGACTGTCCTTATCTCGTATTCGATGTCCGGCGAACGGCAGGTATCGCCGCTTTCCTGTCCGAAGCCGACAGACTGCTGGGAGGCCGAGTTGATTGTTTGGTAAACAATACGGGTATATCTCTGCATGAAAAATCGTTCGCCGATGTGACTGAGGAGGGGTTCGATCGCCAATTCGACACGAACCTCAAAGGCCCCTATTTCCTGACTCAGACTTTCATCGACTACATGAACAGAGAGAAAATCGGACAAGGCAACATCCTATTTATTACTTCGGAAAGAGGTCTCTATTGCGACGACATTCCCTACGGGTTGACCAAGGCGGCGATCAACAGTCTCACGACCGGCCTCGCCCGTCGACTGATCGCTCAGGGGATTCGGGTCAATGCGATCGCACCCGGCGTAACGGCTTCCGACATGACGGGGGTCGATAAGAACGGCAACCTCTATTGGCCCTCTTCCTGTGCCGGACGGGTTTTCCTTCCCGAAGAGGTGGCCGAAGTCGCGGCTTTCCTCCTGTCGGACGTTTCCATGTGCATTTCAGGTGAAATCGTGCCTTGCAACCAAGGGAACCACTACCGATGCGACTGGTAATCAATCGTTCGAAAAAATATAATATAAAATATCATGAATAAGTCGTATACGAACGAGCGGAATGTCCAGATCGTGATCGCGCTCCTCAAGGCGCACGGAATCCGCAAAGTAATCGTGTCTCCCGGCACGACCAATGTCGCTCTGGTAGGAAGCATACAATACGATCCGTGGTTCGAGATTTTTTCGGCGGTGGATGAACGTTCCGCAGCCTATATGGCCTGCGGATTAGCGGCCGAAGCGGGCGAACCCGTCGTACTCAGTTGTACCGGGGCCACGGCTTCGCGCAATTACATGCCGGGGTTGACAGAAGCGTATTATCGGAAATTGCCGGTACTGGCCATCACCTCGATACACGATTTTTCGAACGTGGGACATCTCATGCCGCAGGTCATCGATCGGACGGTCTCCCCGCGCGATGTCGTCGGACTGAAAATCGAATTGCCGTCCGTCAGAGACGACAAGGAAGCGTGGGATTGCGAGATCAAAGTGAACACGGCTCTGCTCGAACTCAAACGCAAGGGCGGCGGTCCCGTGCATATCAATTTGGCGACGGGAGCCAGTTGCAGCTTCTGCGTCAAGAACCTTCCTGCGGTACGGATGATCGAGAGGATCGGATACGGAGACATTCACCCGGAAATGCCCGCCGGTCGAATCGCCGTCTTTGCAGGAAGCCATGCTCGATGGAGTCCCGAACTGACCGAAGCGGTGGATCGTTTTTGCGCATCGCGCGATGCCGTGGTATTTTGCGACCATACGAGCGGCTATCACGGGAAATACAAAGCGTTGTACGCGCTCGTCGCCGGACAGGAACAGTACGATCCGGGATTGGGACAAGTCGACTTGCTCATCCATATCGGGGAAGTGTCGGGCGATTACTTCACGGCGGGCCGGATGAAAGGTTGCCAAGTGTGGCGAGTGAGCGAAGACGGTGAGATTCGCGACACTTTCCGTCGGTTGCGTTACGTGTTCGAAATGTCGGAACGGTCGTTTTTCAAACATTACACCGTCGGCGAAGGTACGTCCGACCGCTTTCTGCGGCAATGCCGGACCGAGTACGACAATTTGTACGCAACGATTCCCGATCTGCCTTTTTCCAATGTATGGATCGCCTCGCGGATGGCCCCTCGCATACCGGAACATGCTGTCGTGCATTTCGGAATCCTCAATACGCTACGTTCGTGGAACATGTTCCGGATGCCGGAATCGGTCGTCTCGAACTCCAATGTCGGCGGTTTCGGGATAGACGGCGGGGTATCGACTCTGGTAGGGGCTTCTTTGGCCGACCCCGACAGACTCTGTTTCTGTTTCATCGGAGACCTCGCGTTTTTCTACGACATGAACGCGATCGGCAACCGGCATGTCGGAAACAACATCCGCATTATGTTGATCAATAATGGGAAAGGCACCGAGTTCAGAAATTATTTCCATCCCGGACAGATGTTGCTCGGCGACGATGCCGACCGGTACGTCGCCGCAGCCGGCCATTACGGCAACCGGTCCCGCGTCTTAGTCAGACATTATGCGGAAGATTTGGGATTTACCTATCTGTGCGCATCGGACAAAAAAGAATTCGAACGAGTATATGAACAGTTCCTGACCCCGGAAAAGACACCTAAACCCCTGTTGTTCGAAGTCTGGACGAACAGCGATGAAGAGAGCGAGGCGCTGCGGATTTTGCGGAACATGAAATCGGACCCGACGGGAAAAACGAAGCATTTAGTGAAACAATACCTTGGTCCTAAAGGGATCAACTTCGTGAAAAACATTCTGAAAAAATAACGATATAATACCGATGAAAATAGGCATCCTGACTTTCCATTGCGCCCATAATTATGGAGCAGTATTACAGGCATACGGACTACAGGAATATCTTAGGTCGCAAGGACACGAAACGTACATAATCGATTATCGTCCCGGTTATCTGACTCGAAACTACAAAGCGTTCAATATTCGCTTCTGGATGGCCTCTACCCCGCGGGAGATAGTATATAAATTGCGCTACGAGCCTTTTTTATGGAAACACAGAATATTGCGGAGCAAAGCATTCGACCGATTCATACGGAACCGTTTCGACCTGCATCCCTATGTCCGGCATACGAATTTTTCCGATTTCGATGCGATTTTTTTAGGGAGCGATCAAATCTGGAACAAAACGATTACCGGGCAGCGTTACGACGAGGTATTCTTTGGAGGAAACGCAACATGCAGGGTTATCGCCTATGCGGCCAGCATGGGACGCGGAACGCTTTCCGACAAAGACCGCGAACGCCTCCGGCAATATTTGGCCCCTATGACCGCAATCGGCGTAAGGGAGGAATCGCTGAAGGAGTTGTTGCAGCCGCTGAGCGCCAAACCGGTTTACACAACGATCGACCCCACGCTTCTGGCAGGCGCCGAAATGTTCGAAAAGATCGCCTCGCCCCCGGCCTCAGATCGGAAATACGTCCTCGTATACGACTTGAGCCCTTACAAACGCGAGGTGCTTGAGATCGCCCGGAATGTCGCCGAAAAGATCGGGGCTCGAATCGTGGAACTCGACGCCTATCCGCTGACCGGATTCTCCATGCGATACAAAGACCAGACGGCATCGCCGGAACAATACCTCGGCTATTTCCGACATGCAGCCTTCGTGGTCACGACCTCTTTTCATGGCACTGCATTCTCGTTGCTGTTCAACCGACCTTTCTACACGATCAAGCAGGACAATCCGGCAGACCTCCGAGCGCTCTCCTTGTTGGAAAAAGTAGGATTGACCGACCGGTTTATTCCACTCGGAACGGTACCCGGATGCAATCCCGTCCGGTACGAAAAAGTAGAGCAGCGTCTTGCATCGGAAGTAGAAAAATCACGAACATTCATCGACGACGCTCTTTCGTCGCCGATTCGTTAAAACTCATTTTTCATGCCTACCCGACGAATAGCATTTCTACTGCCCCGATCCGGCGTCACTCCAATCGGTGGATACAAGGTCGTCTATGAATACGCCAACCGACTGGCGGCCGACGGATACGAAGTCGAACTGGTCTATCCCGCCTACGTAGCTCGATTCCAACAAAGCCTGCTGGTGACCTGCCTGAAGTGGAGCAAATCGTTGATCACGTTTCTTTACCGAAAGTGGAAGGGGTATTCGGGTCGGCAATGGTTTCCACTACATGAACGGATTAAGGAACATTGGGTATGGTCCCTCGTCGAAAAGTGCGTTCCTTTAGCAGATGTTTACATCGCTACGGCAGTCCAAACCTCGCGTTATCTGGAACGATATGTAGGCATTTTGCCGGAACGAAAATATTATTTCATACAGGGATTCGAGAATTGGGGCAGCAACACATCTGAGCATGTCATGGAATCCTACCGCTATCCTATGCGAAAGATCGCCATCGCCCGTTGGCTCGTCGAACGAGTCGAGTCGTGTGGCGAAAGTTGCGCATTGATATACAATGGATTCGACTTCGATTATTTTAAAAGGGAAATCCCTTGCTCGGACCGAGACAAATTCCGTATCGCCATGATGTATCACGCTTTGGAAACGAAAGGATGTGCTGACGGCTTCAATGCATTGGAGATCGTCAAAGCACGCTATCCTCAAATAGAGGTTTCCATATTCGGAGCGACACCCCGCCCCCGACATTTACCCAAATGGTATCATTATGTACAGCGCCCCGACCGGCAGACGCACAATCGCATTTATAACGAAGCGGCTATTTTTATCGGAACGAGTTGGTCGGAAGGCTGGGGGCTGACCGTAGGAGAAGCCATGATGTGCGGCGCAGCAGTTGCTTGTACGGACAATCCGGGTTATTCGGAGATGGCACGGAATAGCGAAACGGCCCTGGTATCGCCGATCAAAAATTCACAAGCGTTGGCCGAGAACATCATCCGTTTGCTCGAGGACGACGAATTGCGCTGTCGTATCGCAGAGGCTGGCTATCGAAATATACAACAATTCACATGGGAGGCATCTTATCCGAAATTTCGTTCGTTGATCGAAAACGGCTGTCGGCAAATATAGTCGCTCCCCTCATTACAAACGTATGCATACTTTAGGTATCGTTACGTTGCTATTCGTTGGCTGCGCCATTATCGCATTGGGCGAATCGAGCATAAAGCGAAAACAACTGTATTTTATATACGGGCTGACCGGATTTCTGATGGTATTGGCCGCCGGATTGAGAGACGGAAATACCGTCAGCGATTACAAGACTTACCTCAACATGTTCCAATACCCAGAGGAGGCGTCTACGGTAGAACCCACATTTACCCTCATCGGCTCTCTGGTCAAAGCAGTTTGTCCGTGGCCCGTCCTATTATTCGTGATTTACGCGAGCATCGGCGTTACATGCAAGATTTTAGCTATCAAGAGACTGACTTCATTATTATTTCTGTCGTTAGTCATTTACATATCGAACGTGTACCTGCTACACGACATGACGCAAATCAGAGCCGGAGTTGCGTCCGGCATTTTTTTGCTGGCCATTCGACCTCTGGCCGAACACAAAATATTCCGTTATACGGCTTTGATTCTGCTAGCCTCCCTTTTCCATTATTCTGCACTGCTGCTATTACCGCTGGTCGTGCTAAAAAACCGGCCGATTGCAAGCAAAAGCAAATACCTCTGGTGGAGTATCGTACCGCTGGGATTCGTGGCCCACAGTACGATGTTTGATATTTCCGTCATCCCCATCGAAAGTATTCGACTCAAACTGGAAATGTATCAACGTCTTCAGGAACAAAGCGTACAAGGGTTTACGGATGCCAATCTGTTCAATCCGTACTTTTTGTTCCGATGTGCGCTGTATTACGGCATGCTGTGGAAACGTGACACGATCGGAGCGCACAATCCCTATTTCCCGCTATTGATTAAGATAGAAGGAATCGCCCTCTTTCTGTTTCCCGCACTTTCATTCATCTCGTTACTCGGGTATCGGGGATCCGAATTACTGGGCGTCGTCGAGATTATCCTGTATCCGCTGTTCATGTACGCATTCCGGCCTCGAATAGCCGCCAAGATGGCGGTGATCGGAATCGGCACTCTGCTACTGGCGGTCAACATCATTCATAAACATTTGATTTTTATATGAAACCGTCTGTTTCTGTATGCATGGCAACCTATAATGGGTCAGATTATATCCGGGAACAACTGGACTCAATCTTACCTCAATTGAACGACGACGACGAAATCGTCATATCGGACGACCATTCATCGGACGATACAATCGAACGGATTAAAGCTTTGGGAGACCCGCGCATCAAAATTTTCTACAACACGGGAGAACAGGGATTCACGTCGAATTTCGAAAATGCCCTGAAACATGCCACTAAACCGATCATATTCTTGTCGGATCAAGACGATATATGGATGCCCTCCAAAGTCACCTATTGCATGGAGCGTCTGGTCGGAGGATTCGATCTGGTAGTCCACGATGCCGTCATCGTCGACGAGAACAAAAACGTTTTACACGACTCTTTCTACCGTGTGAGGCATGTTCATCGAACGCTCATAGGCAATCTTGTCAAATTCGGATATTTGGGATGCTGCATGGCTTTCAGACGCAAGATTCTGGAAGTAGCTCTACCGTTTCCGACGAATCGCAAATGTTGTCTCCACGATAATTGGCTCTATTTGGTAGGAAACGCTTTTTTCAAAAGCACAATTGTGAACGAGAAATTAATTCTCTATCGTCGACACACCCATAACACCTCGACCGGCGGCATAGGTTCTTCCACCACGACAGTGGGCTTTAAACTGAAGTATCGTTTTTACCTGATATGCCGATTGATCGGTCGGATGCGACTTGATCGTCATCGAAAATAAATATTCCTATGAAAAACATTCTGATCACGGGCGGCGCGGGCTTTATCGGCTCGCACGTCGCGCTCAAGCTCGCCGACAAAGGATACGAAGTCACCGTGCTCGATAATCTGTCGCCGCAGATTCACGGTAAGTACCCCCAAAACACCTCCCCGTTATACCGCAGCATCCGCGACCGCGTGCGCTTCCTGCGCGGCAGCGTAACCGACCGGGACGACTGGCTGCGGGCCCTCGACGGACAGCATGCCGTGATCCATTTGGCCGCCGAGACCGGAACCGGACAATCGATGTACGAGATCGAGAAATACACTGCCGTCAACATCGGCGGAACTTCGCTGATGCTGGATATACTCACGAATACAAAGCATTCGGTATCTAAGGTTGTTGTCGCCGCATCGCGCGCGATCTACGGCGAGGGACGCTATCTGAGCGAGGAGATGGGATACGTCTATCCGCTCTCGCGCGCCGACGAGGACATGAGACGGGGAGACTTCGAGTGCAAGTACCCCGGCTGCACGAAGCCGCTACGGCTGGTCGGGACGACCGAAGACTCGGCGATTCACCCTACGTCCGTCTACGGCATCACCAAGCAGGTGCAGGAACAGCTCGTGATGACCGTCTGTCCCGCGATTGGCATCGCCCCGGTTGCCTTCCGCTATCAGAACGTCTACGGACCCGGCCAGTCGCTGTCGAACCCTTACACGGGCATCCTGTCCATCTTCTCGACCCGGATTAAAAACGGAAACGGAATCAATATCTTCGAGGACGGCCGCGAGACGCGCGATTTCGTCTATATCGACGACGTGGCCGACGCGACGATCCTCGGTCTGGAAAAGACCTCGGCCGACGGCGAGGCATTCAATGTCGGCACGGGCGTGGCGACCGACGTCATGACGGTCGCGCGCACGCTGATCGACAAATACGGCACCGAAGCACCTCTCACGGTCAGCGGGAACTACCGGCTGGGCGACATCCGCCACAATTTTGCCGATATCTCGAAAGCCCGGCGGCTGCTCGGATTCTCTCCCCGCTGGTCGTTCGACGCCGGCATCGAGCGGTTCGCCCGGTGGGTAGACGGCCAGCAGGTGCAGGCAGACCGGTACGAAGATTCGATCGAGGAAATGAAACGAAAAGGATTGTACAAATAGTCCGTCCCCGTCGCCCCCGACGAATCCGGACTTACCCGTACAAGCGGCGGACGTCCCGGCAAGATTCTGCTCCGCCCCGCGTCGGCGGCAGACTTTGTCCCGGGCAGTTCTCCGGCGCATCGAAATCCCTCCGCCCTTCTGGTCATAATCCTGTCGCCCGGCGAGTCGGGGCCGCGATACGAGTCGTCCCGATCGATACGAAGCCGTCCTTCCGGCTCCATTCCGCTGCGTACCATAAACGATACGGTAACGATACGCCTCGTAACGCCTACGGAGCAATTTTCGACTCGTCTTCTTAAAGCAATTTCCTTTCCCGGAGAAACGGACCGACTCCCGGAACGCGTCCGCGCGCAAACCGTCTATTGCACCATTTTAGTTATAAACGATCATGTTTTTAGAAAACAAAAGCATTCTGTTCTTCTCCGCGCAAGCGTTCGGCTATCAGAACGAAATCCGCGCGGAGATGGAGCGCATGGGAGCCCGTGTGGACTATTTCGACGAGCGCCCGGCCAACTCGTTCGCGATCAAAGCCGCAATCCGGATCAACCGGAATCTGCTGGCCCGCTACATCGACCGCTACCATGCCCGGATCATCGAGCGCACCAAAAACCGGAAGTACGACTACGTCTTTTTCATCAAGGGCGAGTCCATTTCCGTCGAGAATCTCGATAAAATCAAAGAACTGCATCCCGAGGCGAAGCTGATTATCTACCATTGGGACTCGATTGCCAACAACCGCAACGCGCTGCGTATCCTGCCCGTGTTCGACCGGGCCTTCTCGTTCGACAAACCCGACTGCGAGAAGCTCGGCATCCGCTTCCTGCCGCTGTTCTACCTGAGAGATTACGAGGAAATCGGCCAGCAGGAGCCTGACTACCGCTACGATCTGATGTTCGTCGGCACGGTTCACAGCGACCGGTACGGGCTACTGCGCCGCGTGACCGGGCAGATCGAGCGGGCCGGCGGACGCTGCTTCGCCTACATGTTTTTCCAGAGCCGGATTCTGTACTGGAAAATGAAGCTGCAGAACAAGAACCTGCGCGGCACGTCGGTCAGGGATTTCCGCTTCGCCCCGCTGCCGAAAGCCGGCTTGCTCGATCTCTACCGCAAATCGCGGGCAGTAATCGATATCCAGCATCCCCGGCAAACGGGCCTCACGATGCGGTGCATCGAAACGATGGGCGCCAAAAGAAAACTCATAACCACGAACGGACATATCGCCGAATACGACTTCTACGACTCGAACAATATTCTGATCGTGGACCGGCAGAATCCCGTCGTGCCGCCCGGCTTCACGACCTCTCCCTACCGGGACATACCTGCCGAGGTATACGACTGCTATCGGATCGACCGCTGGCTCGAAACGATTCTCAAATCGTAGTTCCGGCCGGATCCGACATTTTGACGAAGGACGAACTTTCCGCACGAGGGGGGCTGTCTGCAAATGCAGACAATCCCTCTCGTCTTTCTGACAATCTTCCATAGGGCAAACAAGGCCTACGGTATCGTAACTTCACGGAATACTTTGAGGACTCTGTTAAAACCAACTCGAACTATTTCCAGACTACGACACAGATATTCGGCCTGAGATTCGACGTCGGCATAGATGGTGAGTTATCCCGCCACTGCAGAGAATTTGTTAGCGTCGAGGCAGTATACGAAGCAGCGATTGAGAAAACGGCAGGAGAGCCTTTCGCCCAATATGCCCGGCCGAATACAGATAGAAATAAGGGTTAATTAGCATAACGCAATCCCCCGACCTACCGGGGTGCTCATATTTTCAATTTGTTATATTAGCCTATTTAATGGTCAGTACTTTGCCTGCATTAGCATGGCTTCTCAATGTGCCGCATATTGTTGAGAAGTGTTTCGCGGATACCGGATTCGGAATAGATGATGTTTCGGTCGCCGATAACGGTGAAAGGTATCTGCCGACTGTCGCGCAAATTCTGCAACGTGCGGAGCGAGATATGCAGGTAGGCAGATATTGCTTCTCCCGTGAGGTATCGTTCATTCATAACCGAGGGATGTTTCCCTGCCCGGTGTCACGAATAGTCTTAAAAAGTCTGGAGTAGTCCGGATGGCGGATTAACAGATATGCCGTCGTTGGATAATCGCACGTAGTTTTGGTTGGCTACAAATCCACACTGCTCCCGATTCAAGGTCGTGTCTGTTAAGAAATGCGACACCGAAGCATTTCGAGTTTCGGTTTAACTCGTTAAACCGAAATGTTTTCGTTAAACGAAAACCTAACTTTGCTGGGCGCATGTGCAACCCGTTGGTGATTTTGTTAAACCGTTTTTCAAGGAGAAAAGGGCCTTATCGAGTTTTTTATAGGGAAAACCCCGCGGTGCCCGGGAAAAAGGCTGGCACGAATATACGGCTACAACTGTCTGCACCGAATGGACAAATCTGCCCCGTTTGCGCCCCTGCCGGCTACGCTTGCAGTGAAGTAACGTCAGGGAAGACGACTTGTCCTGACATGACTTTACATTCGGGCGCTTCGGTCCGATATGGCTGGACATTTTTGCGAGTTCACAGAGAGAGAGCTCAGAAAGGGGGCAGACGATAAGGATTTCCGGAGCCGAGTCGATGCGACGGGCCTAAATCATCCGGCCGGAGAGGGAATCCGATTGCAGACTTATCGCCGAGGCAGGTTGATTTTTTAGGTACCTCTTTGTCCGGCATTCGGAAGAAGTCTGCTGGTGTACCGTCAATCCTTGAACGGGATAAGCTCGCAAAGGCAACGAATTTCAGGGACAACGATAACAAACCGAATTAAAACCGGGGCAACTTCCACCCGGGTTAAGATTCATCCAAGCCAACCTGAATCCGGAAATGACATAATTTTAGTGAAAATATATCGATTTACTGCGCTAAACGGAATTTGTCGCCGATCCGGCTCCGTAAATGATCCATATCTCGCTTGATCTTGTCGTTGGCGCTTCGCGTAAATCCATGTGGAGACAATGCCATAAAATTCTACATAACTCACGATATCACACATCTTACAAATAATAGTGTATTTGTGCCCGAAATGATTATACGTCCACAGAAACCGCAAATTCTGTAAATGTATTCCATTAACTTTATTCGGTTGATTTTGATGATTGTTTTGCTTGTATAATCGATTTATTTGCTATTTTTGTACAAGCATAAGGAATACAATAGGCTGTAAGATCAGCACTGCTTATAAGTGACCTGAGAACAAACAAAGAGCCTGAATATATTGATCCATAATGGATTGAAACCGAAGGTTCGGTTTTCGTTTTCCGCTCTTAAAGCCCTGATAAAGAGGCTGAAAAAGATAGAAAAATCCTTATGTATCCATGATATGTAAGGATTTTTTTTAGGCCCTGAAAGGAAAAACGGTAAAAAGCAGGGGCGCATAACCTTCCTGCGACCCTATCCGTCCCAAATCAGGAACGGCTTTTAAACAACTATTACCCTTGCTGTTATACAGACATCAAACCCTAATTATCAGACACTCATTCCCGAGGAATCACATGATAGACGCGGGATATTGCTATTTCTGCCAGCATACGTTATTCCCCCGTCGAAGGGTCTGCTCCGCCAGTCATTTGCTTCTCCGGCAATGTCAACAAAAAATCCGGATGGAAACCATCCGGATTTTTTGTTATTCAACCTATAAACAACGACAAGGCCGGTAAGAGCGATCGCACCGCCTCCTGCCCCCTCGCTTCGAGCCGATTACACCGCCGACGCCCGCATCGCGATAAAAGACAAGGACATCGGCAGCGAATATGCCAGCGCTTTCCGTATCACCGAAAAGAACGACCGAACCGTTCGTCCTCGCTATGAATAGCACGTTCTGAAAACAGTTCCGGCAATCGGGTATTACAAGGTACGTACCGTCAACCGATATAATATCAGCGATTATAATTCAGATCTTTCAACAACCGTCTATTGATCTTTCTACGCTGGGCATCGAAAAACCACCCCCATTTGTTGAAATACCGGATTATATTACGTATGTGAATGAGCAGCATTCTCCGGTTTTTATACGAAGCCGCTTCATGCAGATGCACGATGGATGCTCCGGGGTAATACATCGTACGGTACTGAAGGTGCATCCTGCGCGACAAATCGATATCCTCGCCATACATAAAAAAACGTTCATCGAACAACCCGACTTTGCAGAGCGCTTCTACGCGCAAGAACATAAAACAACCGGACAGAAAAGGAATATTCTTCTCTTTATCGTAATCGGAGAAACGTAATTCGAAACGTTCCCGACTCTTTTTAGCCCAACCGGTCGGCAAAAATCTGCGGAATATCAGATCGGCCGGGGTGGGCAACAGTTTGCAAAGATACTGCAACCGTCCGTCCGGATAGAAAACCTTGGGCATGATTTGTCCCACGTCTTCGTGAGCATCCATATAGCAGGCGAGGGATTCGATTGTTTCCGGCGCAAACCGAATGTCCGGATTCAGAACAACGTGGTATTTCGCACCGAGTTCCATCGCTTCCCGGATAGCGAGATTGTGAGCTCCGCCGTAACCGATATTGGCGTTGTGGATATACCGGATTTTCGAAGACCGTTTTTCCAAAATGCGCAGGGCATCGTTGCGGGAGTTGTCGATAATGTAAAGTTTATCGATAGAACTACGAAGGACGCAATCCAGCACGGCTCCCGCCTCCGGAAGCGAGGTATGGTATGTGACAACCGAAGCGGTAAGCATCATTGATTCGGCTTTAAGTCGCCGAAAAGTTTTTCTTCGACGATGCAACAGATGATATGTCCGATAAGAATATGCGATTCCTGTATCCGGGGAGTCTCGCCGGACGGCACTTTTATACATAAATCGCACATCGAATCCATTTCGCCGCCCGTAAATCCCGTAAGTCCTATCGTTTTTATTCCTTTTTGCCCGCACATGCGCAGAGCCTCCACGAGATTTGCCGAATTTCCGGATGTCGAAATGCCGATGAACACGTCTCCGGCAGATCCCTGGGCCTGTATTTGACGGGAGAATAATTTATCGTAGCCGTAATCGTTCCCGATGGCGGTGATGATCGACGTGTCGGTCGTCAACGCAATGGAAGCAATACCGGGCCGGTCAAAATAGAATTTGCTGACAAACTCTCCTGCGATATGCTGTGCATCGGCGGCGCTTCCGCCGTTACCGGCCAAGAGCGTTTTTTTCCCTTGTTCGTACGCATCCACGATCATTTGGGCAGCGGCCGCAATGTTCCGCATCAGCCCCTTGTCCGATAAAATGGCCTGCTTGGTCGATATCGACGCCCGAATCTGATCCGCAATACACTGTTCAACATTCATAATCCGCTATTTATCAATGAAAAATTTTCCACCCGTGCGTTCCCCCTTCGCTGAATTGAAACTCGACGATATTGCCATCGAGCTGATTCAATGCCCGTTTCACCTGCAACCTTTTTGTAGGTTCCACCGCAAAGATTATAAATCCGCCGCCGCCGGCGCCCGAGACTTTACCGGTAATGGCTCCCGCTTGAACGGCCCGCTCCATCGCCTCTTCGATGACCGGATTACTGATGGCCGACGCCATTGCTTTTTTGTCTTCCCAGCCTTGTCCGAGGATTCTGGCGAAGGAAGAGATGTCCCCCTTAAGCAATGCTTCCTTCATGTTTATGGCATTTTGTTTAATGCGGTGCATGGCTTCGACAGCCCGATTATTACCTTGCGACGTGTTTTTTTTCTGTTCGTCGATAATCTCCGCGGAACTACGGGAAGCTCCGGTATAATAGAGCAATATACTGGCTTCCAGTTCATCGACGATCCATTTCTTGATGCGTAACGGATTCACGATAACGTGGTCGTCTTTGAGAAACTCCATAAAGTTAAAACCTCCGAAGGTAGCAGCATATTGATCCTGTTTTCCTCCGCTCAATGCAAGATCTTTCCGTTCGATCTCATAGGCCAACCGGGCTATTTCATAATCGCCCAGGGGTAGATTGAGCCACTCGACAAAAGCTTTGACAATGGCGACTACCATTGTGGACGAAGAACCGAGTCCGCTTCCGGGAGGCGCATCCGAATAAGTAGTGATACGGCACGACGGCGCCGGAACGCGGAAATCTTTCACAATGCGGTTATAGACCCCCTTATGCAGGTTCAGCGTTCCGTCGACGGGAAGTACCGGCAAAGATTCGAAAATTGCCGCCTGCCCGATGTCGGTTGCAATAATCTCGATTTTGCCGTTCTGCGTCTCTTCGATCGTACAATGAGCATAAAGATTGATCGTCGCGTTAAGAATCAATCCTCCGTAGAGATCGCTATACGGCGATACGTCGCTGCCGCCGCCGGCTAAACCCAACCGCAGAGGCGCTTTACTTCGAATGATCATAGGAAACCTTAATTAGGTTACAGATAATTTAAAATGGATTTCGTCTGATATTTGGCACGAAACGATTGTGCTAAACGTATTTTGTCGGCAATCGTCACCGGACGCCGGTTTTCTAAAATCCGCACGTACTCTTCCGGCGTGTCGACGATGCGGGTATGTTCCCCGAGCGGCAGGTAGAGATCGATCCCCTCCCATGCGACCGCGCTTCCCAATACGGGAGTGCCGAGCGCCAACGCTTCGACCACTTTGACTTTGATGCCGGCTCCGTGAAACAAAGGCGCGATCAGCCCTTGCGCTTCAGCGATATATCCGTACGGATTCTCTACGAACCCCAAATATTCGACCCGGTCGGTTTCGTCTATTTTTCGCCTGACGTCGGAAGGCATGTTGCCGCCGATAATTTTTATATTCAGGCGGGGCGTACGGGGAAACACCTCGTCGAGAAACCACGTCAGACCCTCTGTGTTTTCTTTTCGGCCCCAGGCGCCGTACATTACAAAATAGTCCTTGGGAACGATCGTCTTGTAATCGGTGCGCAGCAACAATTCGTCGAAATACAACGATATGTGATGCGCCTTCACGCCGTAAATATTCCGAATGAGCGTTTCGTCCTTGGGGCTGTGGCAAAATATCAGCGTCGCGGTTTTGTATAATAGTCTCTCGCTGAATTTTACGAACCTATTCTCAAGATAACCGAATATGTTTTTCTGCCTGGAAAATTTCTGGATCATCACGTCGTGCGTAATGACTATTTTTCGGGAGTGTCCGGCAAATAGCGCATAGGCGAATACCTGTCCGAAATTGAAAATCAACGCGTCGTACCGATGCTTGTTTTTACGGATGTAACGGACGACCGACCATTGAAAACGAGCCGTAAAGATCGGATGCAGAAATGGTAATTTTAAAGCATTGAACAACTTATCCTTTTTGTCGACAACGATACACTTCAGCATATTCGTATCGGGAACGGCTATCCCCTCCGCCTCGCTTCTGTTCCTGAAACAGATCAGATCGACCTCGTACCGACCACTCAAATCCTCGATTAATTGCCGCGTATAATTCTGGCCCGCGGTCTTGCGGCTGGGAACAAATGCGGAAATCAGCAAGATTTTTTTCATATTTTCTCAAAGATCATTCTGAATAAATGCCTCGAATGTTCCATGCTGTAATTTTGTTCGTAGATTTTTCGGCTTTCCTCGTTGAACCGCCTCTGCGGATACGGATAACCGTTGATCTTATCGATGAATTCCCGAGCCGTATTGCACAGCCCTCCCACCCGATCGAAATCCAACGCGTATCCGGAAAAGGCTTCGGTGGTGCCGAAGATCGTTTTCCCGTACATCAGCGCCTCCGCCGTTTTGAGTTTCATCCCCGAACCTTCGAAAATGGGGGCGATTACGAAATCCGCGCGATAAAAATATTCGGAAACATCTTCCACGGTTCCTATCACTTTGACGTTATCGCATTCCAAATCGTTTTTCAGCGTTTCGAACCCTTTGCCTATAATCAAGATCTCTGCGTTTACATGAGGAGCGACATGCTGAACGAACCACCGGACACCGTACTCATTCGGAAAAAAAAGACTGCCGGCAAAAATTCCGCGAGGCTTTTGATCCCGGCGTTCGGTAAGTTTGTTGTAATCCAGCTTGTCATCGAATGTCACCGGCACCAAAAAATCGGCGGATCGTTTATATATCTTATGCAACAGGGCGCTGTCCCTTTCGCTCAGGGCGATAATCGTATCGCTGTATCGAATCGCCATCCATTCGTTGTAGGCAAATGCGAAAAAAGAGAGTACGTTTCCTATTTTTTTCAGCCGGCGCACCACGTCGTAACTGTATTTGATTTCGACGTTATGAAAAAAAGTAACGATTTTGCAACCGGGATAACGCTTTTTAATAGCTTTGGCCAGCAATCCGTAATTCGAGCTATTTATAAAAACGTAATCGGGGGCTTCGCGTGCCATTACGGCCAAAGCTTCCGTTTTCACGGACCGGGTCAACCCTACGGTATAACCTTGCAATGTCCAGCGCAATTTCTGCACATTGGACAGGACACCCATTCGGAAATCTACACAGTACAAGTTATCCCGGAATAATTCGGTCAAAAGAATCCGGCTCTTATTCAAACCGATTCCGCCTCCGAAGTTATTTTCTGCCACCGGACTGATCAATAAGCATTTTTTCCCGTTCATCAATTTGAATTTAGGAGTTGGTCTTTGTATCTATCCATTATATACATGCGTTCCGGATAATTGCTTCCCGTCAGAAGGACATTGTCGTATCGATACAAAATATTGTTCGAACAGATCGATACCCGGATCAAAGAGTAGATCATGATTCCTCCGACGAACAGCATCCTGTTCGATTTTAATGTAAAACACCGCGCAACGGCCGGCCACAGCACCAGGTAGGAGAGTAAAAACAAGAGACCTATCCGATCCACGAGGATCGTTATTTCGCTCATCCATAAGTTTATAAACAAATAAACCAGGAACATGTTCAAGAAAACGGCATGTTCGCGGGTATTGAGTTTTTTATAAAAAAGAACGACCAGTACGAAGGTCAGCGTCCTCTCGAGGTAACCGATCGAAATGCCTCTTGCCTGCGCGTACAAATCCGAATTGAGATAAGCCCCGGTCAACGCCGCGTATTTTCCCCCGAGAAGCCTCCCGCCTTCCGAAATCAAAGGGGCCATGTAAGCGATCTGCGAAAGGTAAAGGAGATTGCCGACGACAAATACGACGATGAAACACTGCCGGGGCAATGTCCGGGGCACAAAATACAGCGGGAACAAAAACAGGGTGCTGGAATGGAACATGAAAGCCAGCGTCATTAAAAGCAAATAAGGGAGAAACCGCCTTTGCTGAATGTACTTTACGGAAAGCAGGAAAAGCCCGATACTTTTCATATTTCTCAAAATATCCAACTCCGCCCCTAAATACAAAGCAATAAAAATCAAGAAACTGAATGCGTAATTCGAGGAATGCCGTTTGAAAAAAACGTGTAAAATGGAGACGTCTATGACAACGCATACGAGTATAAAAAAATGATAATTCGACGATATGAGTTTTACGACAGACATGAACGTTACAAACCCGCCCTCGAATGTCCCGATATCGTAATTATTCAGATAGCCCCTGCTAAAAAGAGGAACGATTTCCTGATACGCCGGATAATAATTCACCCAATCCCAACCGACGAATCCCCTGAAACCGAAAAACAGAACGAACAGCGCGCAACAACAGATCCGAACACATTGTCGAATCTTCCGGTTATTGTCATAGTTATACTCTACGACTGTCAGTAGAATAAACAACGACAATAAGAGAAGGTACGGAACGGAATAAGTATAGCTGTAAAGCATTCTCGGGGAGTAAGCCGGACGGTCGTTCTATGATCTTTCGGGCCGGACCGCATCGTACAGCCGATAACCGTCTCTGATCGCTTTTCGTTTTATTTCTTTTTCGTGGGGCGTGGAACGGTAAACGGATTTAATGCAAGGTATGAGTAAATAATACAATTTACTCAGAAAAAAATGTATCCCGGTATAATGCTTAAGCGTGAAGTAGATCCTGTTACGCGTGTCGTAATAGAGCGTAAAATCGCTTTTCTTTCCGCCCGTAGAAGTGCTTTCCTTATGTTGAAGGAAAGACTCCGGCACATACAATACGTTGTGTCCGCGCCGAAGGGCCCTATACACGAAATCCGTATCGTCGTAGTAAACGAAGTAAGCCTCGTCCATATATCCGATCTCTTCGAATAATTCTTTCCGGATAAGCATAAAACAGGTAGGCGCATAGTCTACGAACCTGCTTTTGTCGAACTGTCCTTTATCTTCCTGGTAAATGCCGTAATGAAGCGACGAACAGGCGAAATAAGTGTAACACCCTCCGGCATACCAAATTTTATTCGTCCCGTGAAAATGAATTTTGGGTACCGCCATCCATGCCTTCCCGCTCTCCAGCGCACGCACCAGACACTCTATGGTATCCGGAACCAACACGATATCGTTGTTGGACAACAACACCCTATCGCAGCCGTCCCTCAATGCGGCTTTAATGCCGATATTGTTTCCTTTGGCTACTCCGTAATTCTCTTCATTCTCGATCACGACGGTTTCGAACCGGGCGGAGGCACAAAGTTTCCGCGCGACGGCAAGCGAATCGTCCGGGGATTTATTATCGACGATATACAGGATAAAATTGGTGTATCTCTGCGTCCCCAGCGTCTCGAAAAACTCGGGCAATACGCCGGCGCTGTTGTACAAAACAGTCACTATGCCAATTCTGGGAGTCATCGTTCCGCCTATTTATAAAGTCCTTTCGTTTTCATCTCTTCGATGGAGTCTTCGTACCGGTCTTTCTGGATATCCTGGGTATTCACCCAATCGGTAAATTGCCGAATCCCCCTGTCGAAACTCCACCGGGGTTCGAAACCGAGTTTCGTTTTGATTTTCGTCAGATCGGCGTAATTGTGGCGGATATCCCCGAGACGATAGTTCCCGCTGACCGTCACAGGGACTTCGATCCCGTATTTTTCGATCAGCGTCTCGGCGACGGTCAGCACGTCCGTCGCGACGCCCGTACCTACGTTGAAGGATTCTCCGTCGGCCTGTTCCTTTTCGAGTCCCGCTATCGTTGCGTCTACGACATCTTCTATGTACACGAAGTCCCGGCTCTCTTTTCCGTCCTCGAAAACATTGATTCCGTTTTTGTTTTTAATCCGGGTCGAAAAAATAGAGAGAATCCCCGTGTACGGGTTGCTGAGCGACTGCCCCGGCCCATAAACGTTCTGATACCGGAAAGCGACGGGCGCGATGCCGAGCGTCGGACATACGGTCATTACCAGTTGTTCCTGGACATGTTTGGTGATTCCGTACACGGACGTCGGATGTATCAGCGAATCTTCGGTAGTTCCGACCAAGGTCAACGGGGCCGGTTCACCGGGATATTTACATTCGAAATCGCCCTGCGACATGTATTCCTCCGTACGGGACAGCGGGTAAACATAACCGTAGGTTCGGCTGAGGTATCTGCCCTCCCCGTAAATGGCGCGCGACGAAGCGACGACCACTTTTCGTACCCGATGTTTCGAATTGGTCAGTATATCCAACATCAACGAGGTCCCGCCGATATTGGTCCCGGTATATTTCTGAATTTCGTACATACTTTGTCCCGTCCCGGTTTCCGCCGCCAAATGGACGATCGCATCCTGATCCTTCAAGGCTTTTTCCCAATCTTCCCTGACGGTCACGTCCCCGTGAACGAATCTGACCTTATTTTTAATACTGCCGTAAAGGGGAGATCTGTCCGGATCGTCCCCGTGAATCTGAGCAGCGAGGCTATCGAGCACCGTGACTCGATAGCCGCGTTTTAAAAGTTTGAGCGCGAGATTCGAACCGATAAAGCCTGCGCCTCCGGTAATAAGTATGTTTTTCATGATGTATGGATTATTGTCGGAAAATATGCAACGACCTTACGCCTCCTGCCGGCAGCGTATCAGGCCGTCCGTATGCTCGGGATCCGCCTGTTTATCCAGATCGTTAAGCGACACGATGAATCATCCGTGCGATTCGATAAAATCCCCTGCGGCGTTCGTTCGACGCCACTTTTTCCGGGAAAAATCGTAAAAAAGATTTCAATCGACAGCGTCTTTTACCTCTGAGAGAACGTGCCGTCCGCATAACTTTCAATAAATATATCTATGTTTTCAAAATCCGCATAGTGCTCCCTGAGCCATTCCATATCTTTATTCCACCATTCGATCTGCAACAGCGCCTTGATCTGAGTATCCGTAAATCGATAGCGAATATGTCGCGCGGGCACGCCTGCGACGATTTCATACGGAGCCACATCTTTCAATACGACAGCGCCCGCTCCGATAATAGCGCCGTCGCCGACCGTCACTCCCGATACGATTGTTGCCCCCCGGCCAATCCAGACGTCGTGTCCGATCTTGCAGTTGTACCGCCCGGACGCTTTTTTGAACGGATGATACTTCTCCGGCCCGGCATGGAAGGTAAAATTCACGCAACGATTAAAATTCATATAAAAGGCGGGATAAGTAGTCACCCAAACGGCAGAGGGATGACTCGCAAGTCCAATCGCGACATCGTCGGCAATGCTGCAGTACCGTCCGATATACGAATCTCCAATTACACAATGCCCCGAAACGTAAGTTCCTGATCCTAAATACGACCTGCTAATGAAGCTGGCGGTTCCGATGGAATGATATCCTTCATAGATGCAATCGTACGCCTCAACTCTTCGGCCGAAAGAGACATGGTATTTCCGACCGATATACCATTTGACGAGCCCCCATTTGATACGACTCAATATGATTCGAATCTTTTTATTCATTATATTCGGTTGAATAAATCGCGATACGCGTCATTGACCCGATAATCATGCGATAAGTCGCCCGCCAAACATTCTTTCTCGCCGGGATGAGTCGCAAACCATTCATTAATATTTTTTTCCATTTCCAGACACAGTATCCTAGCATACCCTTTTTGTACAATATTAGCCGGACTTCCCGCTAAAACGATATTTGTCCCACCCTCTCCGAGCTTTACATAATTTTTATTCAAGAAACCTTTTGATGCGATAATAGTTCCCTCCGGGGTTCTTGTACCTTTCATGATCGTAGACGTGTTTCCGATCCAGTTATAACGACCGATCTCGATAGGAGCGCTCTTTTTACGGACAGCGCCATTAGACAATTCGATAGAATAGTGATAATTGGTATCTATAAAACAACTTCCAAAAGCGACCCGGCAATAATCCCCTATGGTGATCGATTCTTCACTGTAAATTTTCACATCATGACCGAATACTACATGAGCCCCGATATTTACATTGCTTTTCCCCGTCAATCTGACAGCATAGTCGAAATCGAACATACAAGGCCCGTTAAAAATCAATTCGGTTCCCTGATCCAACAAAATCATAGCACTTCTCGTCGGTGCGGAAAACGAACCTTGTTGGTATCCGAATTTAATCATCCCTCTTGAAATGGGTCCGAAAATTACGATTTTACCGGATAAACAATAGAATTTTACATGTCCGTAAATGTATATAGGCAATCGGATTGCCTGACTGAACGGAAGAGTTCTAAAATTGATATACAAAGTTTTGAACCACCGGATACGCGTACGGGAAAAGAATTTTTCCATGCGCCATAAAATGCCGTTAACAAGACGGGCTGCATTCATCGTTTGACCAATTTAAATTGTGCGGTGATATTGTGCATGATATTTTTAAACCGGCTTTTTTCTTCGTTTTCGATTCCGCAAAACCAACCCGTTATCAAAAAAGTACAGGTACAGAGCAGTGACGTGACGACCAATCTCAAAAATCCGGTATGCATATAAAAAATAGCTACGATGCCGGCCAGAACCGTCGCCCCCGTAACGATCGTAATCGGAACGATAACCCGTCGGACGAATTTGCGCACGGATATCCCGACAATACGGTTCGCCAAGTAGATCCGCACCCACATACAGATGAGTTCTTCGCCGACGACGACCCATAATACGCTGTAAGCGGACATCCCGGCCTTAAGCAAGAAATAACCTACCGGCAAATTCAGAAAATGCAAACTTCCCATCCAAATATACATCCATTTAATGTTGCCGGTAGCGTCGATGGCAGTTCCCAAGCCGCATGTAATCATAAACAGCAAAGTGGACAGCAATACCAACCGACAGAAACCGACCGTGTACTCAGGCGGGTTTCCGAGCCACAAGTGGAGAACGTAAGGCATTTCTATAATCAGCGGAATGGAAAACAAGGCGCAGAGAAAAAACATGTAACGACATGCGACAAGCGATAATTTCTTTACCCTGATCCGATCCTGAGCCCCTTCGCTTTTGATGATCTGCGGTCTGATGGATTGCAGAATGGCCGTAGCAAAAAACTGCATCAACCCGTTGACCTGATTGGCAATTCCGTACGCAGCATTCACGACCACTCCGAAAAACACATTCAATATCATCGGGATTCCCTGTCCCCGCCCCATACTGCCGACCGATGCAAAAGTATACCAGCCGGCAAACGAAGTCAACTCGCGCAACAGCGTTCTGTCGTTCAATGATTGAAATACGATACGAGTTTCGGGGTATTTCATCCTACAGATAATCATTTTCAACAATAGCGAAATGATCATGACGGCAACGATGATGGCAGAGTACATGATCAGCCTGTTGCCCGGATATGTCAATAGATATACCGCTCCCAGCAATTTGAGAACGGTTTCCGCAATTTCGATCAGAGATAACAACAGCATGTTCTCCCGGCTGATGAGAACGGCTATATACGGAACGGCTACGATGGAAAAAAAAACGCTACAACTCAGTAAATGCAATATAGACAGCGTATTGCTTATTTTATCCGGCGCGATTGTCAGGACATGTTTAATCCCGTATATGCCGACAGTCTCTATTAATAAAATAACACATACGCCGATGCCGATATGGAGAATTAAACTATAGTAAAATATTTTTTTAAGATGCCGAACATCCTGTTTTCCCAAAGAAAAAGATAAAAAACGTTGAGTAGACGCCGCCAATGAAGTATTTAAAAACGCCAGCATAGACACTACGCCTGCCACCAGATTATAAATACCATAATCTTCTACTCCTAACGCCTTAAGAACCAAACGGGTCGAAATCAACCCCACTAAAATGGAAACAACCATTTTAGCGTATAAAATAGCTGTATTTAAAATGACTCTATTGCCAGGCTGCATCCGTAAAACGTATTTTACCAAAAAGAGAGAAGTTCTCCGCCGAATTCTTATTCAGGCCGGAAGGTTCTTTTGTGCGGTTAAAACAATGGTTCCGCACCTGTGATGCGATGAGTGAACACGATAAAATATACGGCAAAAGGCGATCCGGCGTTAGATCTTTTCTAAAAAACACCCCGGAATATAGGAGGTGGCAACGGCTACGATGCCCTCTATCGAGACCACCAGCCGCCTGTTCCCTTTGATTCTCCGGATATAACCTTCCGCGCCCTTGAAGATGCCTTCGGTTACGCGTACCCGGTCGCCGGTATGATAAACCGTATCTTCGCCGCCGAAATACTCCAGTTCCCGATCGCCCGAAGAGGTCACCAACCTAAAGATATTCATTTCGCGTTCCGGAATCGCGGCAGGGCGCTTCGTATCCCGGTCGCAGTATACGATAATGCGGTTATTCAACTGCCGCTGCAATCCGATCGCGGCATGTTCCGTCGCGCGAACGAACATCAGGGAAGAAACGGCCGGTTTGCGGCAGATTTTTTTCTCTCCGCGCCACATCATCTCGACCGTTTTGAGGGGGATATAACTTTCGAAAGCCTTATCTTTCAGATAAGCTTCGATCTCGAATACTTTATTGTAGAAAACTTTGAGCGCGTACCAATGCTCCGAAGCGGTTTCGCTTGTCATCCGTTTCACAAAAGGACATTCCTTCCATTCCCCCGTGCCAGAAAATCGTCTTTACACGCAGTCAGATAAGTTTTGTCCGCTTAATATCGATTTGATATTCCGGAACGCGGCTCTGCGCCTGACCCAGGTGCGAATGCCGTAAACCCCGAAAAACCCGCTTTCAACGTACGAAACGGTATTTTATCAGCGCAAACATAACAATTATTCATGTAATGGCCAAACATTTTTATTGTCCGACGACTTTCGACGCGCGATTAATACTTTGATTTTCATCAAAATAAAGTCCGACATTCGAATGACAATAATTTTTGCCCATAAAACGCTGACAGATAGGCAGCAAAACATCCCGGATTTTTTTGACAATATAGCCAATCAGGATATTCCCGATAAGACTTCAAAGAAAAAATAAAAGAACGGCGCCGAGCTGTCCTTTTTATTTGATTAAGGTATAAAAAATATGCTAACTTTACGGAACCGGAACACGGCTTGCCCCGTACCGCACTTGATAAACCAGCAAATCCATCCATATTACGACCTATGAAACGACGTATCCCCGCCGGGCTGGCATTAGCGGCCGCCCTGTCGTTCCTGCAACCCGCGACGGCGCAGCAAAGCGTTCCGCAGGAAACGATGAAAAAAGTTTACGAAACGGTAAAGACGCCTTACAAATACGGACTCGTCCTGGTTCCGGAACGGGACGAAGACATGGTGGACTCCCCGACCGTGTTCCGCGAAAAAGGCAAGTGGTACATGACCTACGTGTTGTTCGACAGCACGGGGTACGAGACTTGGCTGGCCGAAAGCGACGACCTACTGAAATGGAACACGCTCGGACCGATCCTGTCGTTTGCCGGGGGAAGCTGGGATTCTGCCCAGCGCGGGGGATACCTCGCGTTGCAGGACTACCGCTGGGGCGGCAGCTACCGAGCCGGAAAATACGACGGCCGCTACTGGCTGTCCTACATCGGCGGAGCCACGCAGGGATACGAAGCCGGCATGTTGAACGTAGGCATGGCCCGCACCGGCGGGAAGATCGCCCGGCCCCACGAATGGGAAGGCTTCGACGCTCCGGTCATGACGCCCGCCGATCCGGACGCCGGGCCATGGGAGCGCTACACGCTGTACAAAAGTTCGGTGATCCGGGCCCCGAAACGGCTGCTCGGCGCCCCGTTCGTCATGTATTACAATGCCAAAGGAAGCGCGGACGGCAAAGAAAGTATCGGGATCGCGTTGTCGGACGACCTGAAAACCTGGCGGCGTTACTCCGACCGACCGGTGCTGGAACATCCCGAAGGGATCACCGGAGACGCGCAGATCCAGAAGATGGGCGACCTGTACGTCATGTTCTACTTCGGCGCATTCTGGAAAGGGAAACCGTATGCGGCTTTCAATCGTTTCGCCTGTTCGTACGATCTGGCCCACTGGACGGACTGGACGGGCGACGATCTGATCGTCCCGTCCGAATCCTACGACAACCTTTTCGCCCACAAATCGTTCGTAGTGAAATATAAAGGAGTGGTATACCACTTCTACTGCGCGGTCAACGGCCACGATCGGCGCGGCATCGCCGTGGCGACGTCGCGGGACATGGGCCGGAGCAGTCTGCAATTCCGTTAGCCCCGCCCCGAAAAACGGAGCCAGCTAAACGATCTATTTGATTTTCAGCCTGTTCAGCGCCCATACATAGGCCGCCGCGTTGCGGTTGTGCTCGGACAGGGTCTTTGCGAAATTATGGGCGCCGGACAAGTCGTCCTTGGCGCAGAAATAGAGGTAGTCGTGGTCGGCGTAGTCGAGCACGGCATCGATCGCGGCGATCGACGGCATACAGATCGGCCCCGGCGGCAAGCCCGGGTATTTATAAGTATTGTACGGGGAATCGACGGCCAGGTGGGTATGCAGGACGCGTTTGATCGAGAAATCGCCGACAGCGAACTTGACCGTCGGATCGGCCTGCAGCGGCATACCGCGCTTCAGCCGGTTGATATAAACCCCCGCCACGACGGGCATTTCGTCCTTGCGCTTGGTCTCCTCGTAAACGATCGAAGCGAGGGTCATCGCCCCGTCGCGGGAGAGGCCCGTGCGGGCGAGTTTCGCATCGCGGTTTTTCCAGAACCGGTCGGACTCTTTCTTCATTCGCCGAATAAAATCATCCGCCGAACTGTTCCAATACATTTCGTAAGTATTCGGAATGAACATCCCGATGAAGGTCTGCGGCGCGTATCCGTATGCGCGGGCCGTAGAATCGCTCAGCAGCGCCCGCGCAAGCGTCGCCGAATCGGTTTCCAGCCGCCGGCCGACGCTGCCGGCCAACCGGTCGAGCGTCCGGACATTGTTGAAAGTAACCCGTACCGGAGCCTGAAGCCCTTGCTTCAGTCGGTCGATCAGCGCGGCGTAGGTCATCCCCGCGTCGAGCTTGTAACGTCCCGGACGAACGGTCTCGTCCAGACCGCGTATACGCGCTATCCGCACGAATTTGCGTACGTTGCGCAACGCGCCGCTGCGCCGCAGCGAATCGGTCAGCCGGTCGAAATCGCTGCCGGTAGGAACCAGCACGACCGCGTCGCGGGCCACCGCCCCGCCCCAAAAGTATTGCCATGCGGAATAACCACCGACACAAACCGTTACCGCAAGCGCCGCAAACGCGGCAAGCAGGTAATACTTTCCTTTTCGCTTCATCCGGAAAAATATTTTTGCAAATATAGCGAAATTGTTTAATTTTGTCCCTGGGTAAGTCTTATACGACCAGCTCCTGCTGAATCCCCCAGGGTCGGAAGACAGCAAGGGTAGGCGGTTGTAGCGGTGCGATATAAGTAGCTTACCCATTTTTTATTTCGACCGTCACGACAAAACGACACAGGGTTATGATCATCAAAATCTATCCGCAAAACCCGAATGAGAAATCCGTCGCGCAGGCGGCGGACATCCTCGCACGCGACGGCGTGATCATCTATCCGACCGACAGCGTCTACGCGTTCGGCTGCTCGCTGAAAAGCACCAAGGCCATCGAGCGGATCCGCGCGATCACCGGTAAAACGGGCCCCGACTTTTCGATCATCTGCCCCGACCTGAGCGTAGTCGCGGCATACGCCAAGGTGGACAACACGGTCTTCAAACTGCTGAAACGCAACCTGCCCGGCCCGTTTACCTTCATCCTCAACGCATCGGGAAAAATTCCGGACAAATTCCTGGAAAAGAAAAAAACGGTGGGGATACGTATTCCGGATAACGGCATTCCGATCGCGCTGGTCGAAGCGCTGGGCAATCCGATGGTCACGGCCTCGGTCAAAGACAGCCGGGAAGAGGAGTACACGACCGACCCGTCGCTGATCTACGAGCGTTACGGAACACTGGTGGATGCGGTGATCGACGGCGGATACGGCAACCACGTCCCGACGACGGTGGTCGACTGCACCGACCCGGACGACATCTCGATCCTGCGCGAAGGCATCGGCAACCTCGTTTAAACCGACAATCAGAAAATCGTTACGATGGAAAAATCATTCAATAGCATTGCATGGAGGGAGGCGGCGACCGGCGGGTTCTACATGGGCCTGACCTATGCGATCCTTGCGATCGCCGGTCACCTGATGCGCTCGCATACGGGCGTCGCATCGCTGGCGGGCGCGCTGGGCTTCTTTTCGATCGCCGGATTTCTCTATTTCTATTCGAGCCGGATGGCGGCCCTGCGCGGAGCCGCCGGCTTTTCGTTCGGCCAAAGCATGGCCTTCGTCCTGCGGATGTCGCTGTTCGCCGGGATTCTCGGCGGACTGGGCATGTTCGTGCTTTACAAATGGATCGACCCGGAATTTTTCCGGCAACAGATGGACCTGGCGATCGCGACCTACGTGGAAAACGGATGGGACGAGAAAGCGGTCGAGTCGGCCGGTACGATCGCGGCGAGAATGATGGGGAACCCGCTCTTCGTCGTGTTCAGCGGCGTGGGTACGATGATTATTTACGGCGGACTGCTCGGCCTGATCGTATCGTTGTTCGTCAAACGCCACGGCGACCCGTTCGCCGGTGCGAACAACGGACAAAACGGCACGACGCCCCCGCAATCCGAATAAAAACAACAGCACGATGTTAGAAAACAATCCGAACATCTCGATAGTCGTCCCGCTGTACAACGAGGAGGAATCGTTGCCCGAATTGCTCGCATGGATCGAGCGGGTGATGGCGGAGAACCGCTTCTCGTACGAAGTCATCTTCGTGGACGACGGCAGCAACGACCGCTCGTGGGAAGTGATCCGCTCGCTGCACGACGCCAATCCGTGCGTCCGGGCCATCCGGTTCAGGCGCAATTACGGGAAATCGGCCGGACTCTACTGCGGCTTCGAAGCGGCCCGGGGCGACGTCGTGATCACGATGGACGCCGATCTGCAGGACTCGCCGGACGAAATCCCGGAACTGTACCGGATGGTTACCGAAGAGGGATACGACCTGGTCAGCGGATGGAAAAAGCGCCGGTTCGATCCGGTCGGGAAGACGCTGCCGAGTAAATTCTTCAACGGCACGGCGCGACTGGCTTCCGGAATCAAGCTGCACGACTTCAACTGCGGCCTGAAAGCCTACCGCAACCAGGTGGTCAAAAGCATCGAGGTTTACGGCGAAATGCACCGGTTCATCCCGTTCCTGGCCAAGCAAGCCGGTTTCAAACGAATCGGCGAAAAGGTCGTGCATCACCGGGCCCGGAAGTACGGGGTGTCGAAATTCGGATGGGAACGGATGATCAAGGGATATCTCGACCTGATCACCGTCCTGTTCATGACCCGCTTCGGCAAAAGTCCGATGTACTTCTTCGGCGGATTGGGCACGCTGATGTTCCTGGTCGGCGGCGCGACGACCGTATGGGTCATCGCCGAAAAACTGTATAAACAGGCGCACCTGATTCCGGTGCGCGGCGCGACCGATCAACCGCTGTTCTATATAGCGATGGGGGCCGTCGTCATCGGCGTACAACTGTTCCTGGCGGGTTTCATCGGGGAACTGATCAGCCGGAATTCCGGGGACAGGAACCGCTACCTGATCGATGAAAAACTTCAAAACAAATCCGTTTCACAATGATACAACGCATTCAAACCGTATACCTGCTCCTGTCGGCGCTGCTGCTGGGGCTGATGTTCTTCCTGCCGCTGGCCCATGCGATCGGCCCGGAAAACTCGGTTTTCCGGATCATGGTCTGGGGATACGACGACCCGACGGCCAGCAGCAGTCCGATCGTCAACTCGCTGACTCTCGCAGCCACGACGCTGCTGGGCGCAACGATCGTGCTGGAGATAATCACCGTTTTCCGCTACAAAAAACGCAGGCTCCAAAAGCGCTTGTGCACGGCGCAAATCGTACTGTTGTTGCTGACGGCCGGCGTGACGGCGCTCTACCTGAAGTCGTTCGGCGAAGAAGGCTTCGGCCCCGTAGCGCTGTCGGTGACCGCGGCCTTTCCCCTCGTCGCTGCGATCCTGACCCTGCTCGCTCGCCGGGGAATCGTTAAAGACGACAAACTGGTACGATCCCTGGATCGCATCAGGTAATTCATTTGACCACTATGAAAAAAGCTTTGTTATATTGCGGAATAGCCCTGCTGGCCGCCGTTCTTCCGGGATGCAAGGAGATGAAAGACGACATCGATACGCTGAAACGGCCCTACCCGACCGGCATCACGCTGCTACAGTCCGAAATCACCGTCCTGAACGGATCGACGCTGAAAGTGCCCTTCCGGGTCAATCCGTCGAATTATATCGTCCAGGCGGAAGACCTCCGCCTGGACGCCGTCCGTTCGCAGATCACCAAAGCCTCGTACGTCACGACCATTCCCGAATGTTCGCTGGTCGGCGTAACGCCCTATAAAAACCAGGCCGGAGAGACCTGCGAAGGACAGTGGATCGCCGAGATCGAAATTCTCGACGGCGCCTACTACGGCGACATCGACTTCACGCTGGTGCTGAATTATACCGACACGGACAACCGGCGCGTGGCGCTGACGTCCGCGACTTTCGGAAATCTGAACACGCGGATCAAACTGACCGGGGACATGGTAGACATCGACGTTTCGCCGGCCGTATCCTACGTCGAACTGAACAACACGCCGATCGCCACTTCCGTACGATTGCTGCCGTGCGCCATTTCGGAAGGCAGCGCTACGAAATTCGACATGGAGGACGCGATCGTCGACAGTTGCAAGCTCGGAGGCGAATTCGCCGGATATTTTTTCCTGACCGACAAAGGCAACGCGACCTGGACGATGGAACCGATCGGACTCGACTTCCCGAAACCCGACGAAGCCTTCGTGCCGGTCGATATAAACATCTACCTAACGGACCGGAACGATACGACCAACCACGTGCTGAAAACGGCTCTCGTGAAAGTTTACCAGACACGGTGCATCGCGCCTGCCATTACCCTGAAGGTTTCCGATTACGCCGAGATCACCGAAGCCAACAAAACCCTCGATATCGAAATGGGCGAGATCATGGCCGCCGTAGGCGTTACTTCGGAGTTGTTCCAGCAGGTTCGTCCGCCGCTCGGATTTACCCAGACCAAACAGTTCATGCACGAAGACGGAACGTCGGCCAGAACCTTTTTCATGCAGAGCCTCAAATACAAGGACGACAAAGGTACGACCTCCCCGGAAGCCATGTACCTTCAACTGATCTTTTTCGCCCCGCTGGACACGGAGGATATCGGATCGTACTACATCAGCCTGAATATGCTATATTCAAGAACATCAGATCCGCAGCCGACGATTGCGGCCAACATCAAGATACCGGTGATCGTCACGGAATAAAAAACGAAACGGGCGGATTAAGAAAATCCGCCCGTTTCATTTCGCCCTGTTCACCGGCCGTCAACAACCGCCCTCCTCCGGGCGGGCCGAAACGTAATTCCGCCACCGGTCGAGCACCGTCCGCATATCGTCCGGCATCTCGCTCTCGAAAAAAACATCCTTCCCGGTCGCCGGATGGATGAACCCGAGACTACGGGCATGCAATCCGTGGCGCGGCATCGTCCGGAAACAATTTTCGACAAACTGTTTGTACTTCGAGAAAGTCGTTCCTTTCAGTATCCGATCGCCGCCGTAACGTTCGTCGTTGAACAACGGATGACCGATGTATTCCATATGCACCCGGATCTGGTGCGTGCGCCCGGTTTCGAGCCGGCATTCGATCAGGTTGACGTAACCGAGCCGTTCGAGCACCCGGTAATGGGTTACGGCGTGTTTGCCGCCGTCGCCGTCCGGGAAGACAGCCATTTTCAGCCGGTCGCGCACGCTGCGGCCGATATTTCCGACAACCGTGCCCTCGTCGGCCTCCATATTGCCCCACACCAGCGCATGATAGACCCGATGGATCGAATGATCGAAAAACTGTTTGGCCAGGCGCGCATGCGACCGTTCGTTCTTGGCAACTACGAGGATACCGGACGTATTCTTGTCGATTCGGTGCACCAAACCGGCCCGCATATCGCCGTCGCGGAACAGCGGCAGATCCTTCAGATGATAGGTCAACGCGTTGACCAGCGTTCCCGAATAGTTCCCGTGACCGGGATGCACCACCATGCCGGCCGGCTTGTTGACGATAATCAGGTCGTCGTCTTCGTAACGGATGTCCAACGGTATGTTTTCAGGAATGATCTCCACTTCCCGCAACGGATAGGGCATCACGATCGATACCCGATCCAGCGGTTTGACTTTATAACTCGACTTGACGGGCACGCCGTTCACCAGGATATTACCGGCGTCCGCCGCCGTCTGAATCCGGTTCCGCGAAGCGCCTTCCATCCGGTTAGTCAGGAACTTGTCGATTCGCAACAGATTCTGGCCTTTGTCGACCGTCACGCTGTAGTGTTCGTACATCTCCTCCGTCGGGTCCGCCCCGTCGGTCAGTTCGGGATCGTCCCCCAGCAAATCCTCTTCGTTCATCCGGACTGGAATATTTATTCTTCGACTTCGCTTTCCGTCGCAGCCAGGCTGTCGGCCAATTCCCGAACGGCCTTTCGAGCATCCCGGTCGGACTGCTTGCGCCCTGCATCGAGCTTCTTATCGTCGAGAGTCAGCGAGAAATTCACCTTCGTTCCCAGCGTCCGGCGGCTGCCCGTGGCGGGCGACTGCGCATGAACCCGGGCGTCCACTTCGTTCAGGGCCGTAATCCCTTCGTCGCGAGTGATCTTGCCTACGTTGAAACCGGCTTCCCAAAGGCGGCTTTTCGCCTCCCGTGCCGTAAACCCGACTAGCTGCGGGATCTGCTGCACGTTTCCTTCTTCGCCCATGCCTACGACCAGCGTAACGCCCGACCCCATTTCGGTCTGCAACTTGCTGCCCGGCTGCACCACCTTACCGGCGCAACGCTCTTCCAGCACGTAATTGGTCGCAATGTCGCTTTTATAGATCAGCTCCTTGATTTCCAGACCGGCCATCTCCAGGTTGTTTTTCGCCTGACGCAACGAGAATCCGGTCACATAGGGAACGGTCACCATCTTCTGATGGAACGAATTGATCGTCACGAAAATATGACGGCCGGATTTCACCCGGGCCCCGGCCGACGGGTTCTGTTCCAGGATCACGCCGCCCGGATAGGCCGGCACATACAACGAATCGTTGACCTCGATCTTCAGCGAAGCCCCCTTTCCGGCCTTGACGGCCTCCTCGACGGTCATCCCGCTGAAATCGGGAACGTCGCGCACTTGCCCGTGGCGAGTAAAAAGATTCAGCAGCAAATTCACAACGCACATAAACACGATGATCGCACAGGCAGCCAGCACCAGATTGCGCGAAATCGGATTGCCGTTGATCTTCCGGGCCAGTTTTCTCAGAAAGTCCATATCGTACGGTTAAGACGACCGGTTCGGCCGGTCAATTCCGGGTTAAATATACTACTTTTTAACCGGATTGTAAAACGTATCGCGTTCGACGGGCAGATATCCCGCATCGCGGATCAGCCGCTCCATATCGGCGGCGGTCATGGCCGGAGACTGGTCCTCGGCTCCCGCCATCGAGTAGATTTTCGTGCTGTCGTCGATCGTACCGTCCATATCGTCGGCCCCGAACGCCAGCGCGATCTGCGCCGTCGTCTTGCCGAACATCGGCCAGTAGGCTTTGATATGCGGAAAATTATCAAGGTAAATACGCGCCAGGGCCATCTTCCGCATATCTTCGACGACACTCACTTCGCCTACTTCGGACATGGAGTTGTGCCGGCTGCGGTACTTCAGCGGAATGAACGCGTTGAAGCCACCCGTTTCGTCTTGCAGCGTGCGGAGCCGGTCGAGGTGGTCGATGCGGTGTTCCCAGTTTTCGACATGCCCGTACAGGATCGTCGCATTGGTCGAAATCCCGATCCGGTGCGCTTCGCGGTGCATCGCAAGCCACGTTTCGGAACTCCCTTTCTCCGGGCAGATCCGCGCACGGATCGCTTCGTCGAAAATCTCGGCGCCGCCGCCGGGAATCGCCTCCATGCCGGCTTCCTTGAGCAATGCGAGGCCGTCGTGCGGGGTCAGTCCCGCCTTGTCGATCATATAGGCCAGTTCGATCGCCGTGAACGCCTTGACCGAAGCCTGCGGCAGAATCCGCTTTACCTTCCGGATCAGATCGGCATAATAATAGATGTCGTGTTGCGGATGCACTCCGCCGACGATGTGAATCTCGGTAGCCCCGCTATCGCGGTGCGCTTCCACCTGCGCGAGGATCTCCTCTTCCGAATAATCCCACGCGTCGGAAGCTCCCGCCGGTCGCCGGTACGAACAGAACCGGCAGTTGAAAACGCAGATATTGGTCGGCTCAATGTGGAAATTGCGGTTATAATAGACCTCGCGGCCGCTTTTACGCTCCTTGACCCGCGAGGCCAGCAACCCCAGTAGCGCCAGCGGCGCACCGGCCAACACCGACGCTTCGTCGCGGCTCAGGCGCTGCGAACGGTCGACCTTTTCGGCCAGCGACTCATACTTTCCGAATAACCCAAACATGATTCCTAAAATATTTACGGTACGAAAAAAGGCTGCCAAATGCTTAGCAGCCCCTTCATTTCTCTGTCAGGAACGATTATTTCCAACGGGTGTCGTCGGAAACGGTCAACTTCTTGCGTCCTTTCGCGCGACGGGCGGCAAGCACCTTGCGACCGTTGGCAGTAGACATTCTTTCACGGAAACCGTGCTTGTTGATCTTTTTTCTCTGAGAGGGTTGAAAAGTCCTTTTCATCGCGTTTTATGTTTTTATCTATTTTCGTTTCTCTTGTCCTGCGTCCGATTCGCACGCAACGGAGTGCAAAGGTAAAACATTTTTGATTTATACAAAAACTTTTTGAGAAAAATAAGCATACCAGCGAAATAGCCGATACGGGAAATGCGCCGTCCGTCCCCTATTTCGGAAAGTAAACCACCTTTTTGGTTTCGAAAAACGGCTCGCCGAAGAAATCCGGAATATCGAACACCGTGTACGGTTTGCCCACCGCATCCAATTCGGCGTCCAGGTCGCCGCCCTTGAGGTACAGTATGCCCCCTGCCAGCGATCCGGCCCCGGCGACCGGTTCCAGCTTGTTCCACACCCAACCGACGAACGGTTTCATTTCGGTGACGGCCCGGCTGACGACGAAATCGAATTTTCCGGGCATCTGCTCGACGCGGCTGTGAACGCCCTCTACGTTCGAAATTCCCGCCGCACGGGAAATCTCCCGCACGACCCGGATCTTCTTGCCGATCGAATCGACCAGCGTGAAACGAACCTCCGGGAAAAGGATGGCCAGCGGAATCCCCGGGAAACCGCCTCCGCACCCCACGTCCAGCACCCGCGCACCGGGGTGGAACGCACACACCTTCGCGATGGCCAGCCCGTGCAGCACATGCCGCAGGTAAAGCTGGTCGATGTCCTTACGCGAAACGACGTTGATCCGGTCGTTCCATTCGCGGTACAACGCCCCGAGAGCGGCGAACCGTTCCCGCTGTACGGCCGTAAGTTCCGGAAAATATTTCAGAATGAGTTCCATGTTCTGTTTGTCATGAATTCCGCCCGTTGCCCGATCCGGCGGCAAGTCGGCCGCGCAAACCGTTCCGTCGGACAGGCGGCCTTTCGGGAAAAAGGCGAGCGTTCGATCCCGTAAAAGATTTCAAAATCACTTATCGCGCGAAAGAACGAAATCGGCGAACAAATGCAGCGAACGAAGTACGTCGGACTCCGGATAGCCTTCCAGGAAGGCCAGCGCCCGATTCCGGTATTCGGTCATGCACTGCCGCGCATACGCGATGCCGTCGCTGTCGAGCACCGCCTTGCACAGATAATCGACGTTTTTAGGCGAATTACGCACGTCGCTGAGTTTGGCGACCAGCTTCCGGCGGCGTTCGGGCGCACTCTGGTCCAGCAAACGGAGCAGCGGCAGCGTGATCTTGCGTTCGCGCATATCGCCTCCGGCCGGTTTGCCGGTCACCTCCATCGGCGAATAGTCCAGAATATCGTCCTTGATCTGAAACGCGATGCCCAGGTGATCGCCGAACTGCCTGAGAGCCGCCACGCGGTCGGCAGGCGCACCTACCGAAATCGCCCCGACCGCAGCGCAAGCTCCCAGCAGCGAAGCGGTCTTCTTATAGATGATATCGTAATAGATCGCTTCGGTCATCGCCAGTTTCTCGGTCTGTTCGGTCTGGATCAGCTCCCCCTCGCAAACTTCGTGGATCGAACGGGTCACCTCGGTCAGCATGTCCCAGCCCCCGTTTTGCAAGCTCACGTGATACGTGCGGGCGAAAATATAATCGCCGATCAGCACAGCCGTGCGCGAATGCCACAGCGCATTGACCGACGGAGCGCTGCGACGCACGTAAGCCTCGTCCACCACATCGTCGTGGATCAGCGAAGCCGTATGGATCATCTCGACGAGCGAGGCTCCCATGTAGCTGCGATCGGCCACTTCGCCGTGCAACGCCGCCGACAGCAACACCAGCAACGGACGCAGTTGCTTGCCCCGGTTACTCAGGATGTAATCGGTGATGGAAGCGACGTAGCGGTTGTCGCTGTGAAGGATGGAAGCTATATACTCCTCATAGCTGCGGATTTTTCCGGCTATGGGAAGCTGTATCTCTTCGAGCGTAATTTTCCGAGTCTCTTTCATCGAACCACAAATATCCGAGATTTTTCCGAATCGTCAAAATTTAATCGGAGTTTTTACCGTATGCGACACAAACCGGATGCGGCGCGGCGCAGACAACACGAACCGCCCGAGTCCGTTTTACAGATTAGAAGAGAAGCCCGTAAGCGTCCCGACAGGCTTTTGCGTAGGGACCGGTTGTGATTAATTGTTGATAAATGATCCGGAAATCCGGCGGAAAAACCGAAAATTTATGCTAAACTTGCATGGTTCTAAAATTTGGGGAAATCTGCGTTTATGGTAAGATCTATATTGTACTACATCCTTTTGGTTGTGTTCACGTTACTCTGTTTCATCCCGTTCGCAGTCCTATTCTTGCTGACGGTGCTTTTCGACCGGGAACGGGTGGTGCTGCACTGGGCCTCGCGGATGTGGTCGTACGGGATTTTCAGGTTGTGCCCCTGGTGGCGCATACGGATAGAAGGCGCCGAAAAAATCGACCGCAGTCGGCCGTGGGTGATCGTCACGAACCATCAGTCGATGCTCGACATCCCGCTGATGTACGTACTGCCCACGACGTTCAAATGGGTATCGAAAAAAGAGGTGCAGAAAATGCCCGTTTTCGGTTGGGTGCTGTGGATGCACGGCGACATTCCGGTCGAACGCGGCTCGCGGGGCAGCGCCAAACAGATGCTCGAACGCTGCCGGCAGCGGTTGTCGCGCGGAACGTCGGTGATCGTCTTCCCGGAAGGGACGCGCACCAAGACGGGAGAGATCGGACGGTTCAAAGACGGGGCTTTCTTGGTGGCCAAGCATGCCGGCGTGGGCATCCAACCGGTCGTGATCGACGGCACGTGGAGCCTGAACGACGGCTGGCGGCTGCGGATGCCGCATACGTTCCGGGTAAAGGTGCTCGACGCGCTGCCTGCGGAATACGTAGCGTCGAAGGAAGCCCGCGAACTGGCCGTCGAAATGGAAAACCGGATGCGGACGGCGCACCTGCAAATGACCGGAAAACAACAATAAACGAAAAATAAAAGAGATAGGAGCACGAGAATCGACTATGGGTATGGTTGCAGATTACGGGGACGAACACATCCGGACACTGGATTGGAAAGAGCACATCCGGCGGCGGCCGGGTATGTATATCGGGAAACTCGGCGACGGAACGTCCGCCGACGACGGGATCTACATCCTGATCAAAGAGGTGCTGGACAACTCCGTAGACGAATACATGATGGGCTTCGGCAAGAGCATCGACATCACGATCGCGGACGACAAGACCGTCACCGTACGCGACTACGGACGCGGCGTGCCGCTCGGCAAACTGGTGGACGTGGCGTCGAAGATGAACACCGGCGCGAAATACGACTCGAAAGCGTTTAAAAAATCGGTCGGACTGAACGGCGTCGGCATCAAGGCGGTCAACGCGCTGTCGGACGCTTTCCTGATCCGCAGCGTGCGCGACGGCGAAGCCCGCAGCGTGCGGTTCGAGAAGGGGAACGAAATCGCGGACGTGTCCGAAAGCGGCGTCGGCGAAAAGAACGGGACGATGGTGTCGTTCCATGCCGACGAAAGCGTTTTCGGCAGCTACGACTTTCACATGGAATACGTGGAGTCGATGGTACGCAACTACACTTACCTGAACGCCGGGCTGACGATCAGGGTCAACGGGCAGGCGTTCGTCTCGAAAAACGGGCTGCTCGACCTGCTGCAGGAAAACCTCGGCGAAGAGCCGCTCTACCCGCCCGTTCACCTCTGCGGAGAGGACATCGAAGTGGTCATCACGCACGGGCACGGCTACGGCGAAACCTACTACTCGTTCGTCAACGGTCAGCATACGACGCAGGGCGGAACGCATCAGACCGCTTTCCGCGAAGGGATCGCCAAGACGATCAAGGAATTTTACAAAAAGGACTACGATGCGGCAGACGTCCGCACGTCGGTGATCGCGGCGATCAGCGTCAAAGTCGAGGAGCCGATGTTCGAATCGCAGACCAAAACGAAACTCGGTTCGAAAGAGATGGGCCCGAACGGGCCTACGGTGCGGAACTTCATCGTCGATTTTCTGAAAACGGAACTCGACAATTTCCTGCACAAACACCCGGAAACGGCCGATATCCTGCAAAAAAAAATACAGGAAAACGAAAAAGAGCGCAAGGCGATCTCGGGCATTCAGAAAAAGGCCCGAGAGATGGCCAAAAAAGTGAGCCTGAACAACAAGAAACTGCGCGACTGCCGCATCCACCTGACCGACAAGAACGACCGCGCCGAAGAGTCGATGATCTTCATCACCGAGGGTAATTCGGCCAGCGGCTCGATCACCAAATCGCGCGACGTGAATACGCAGGCCGTGTTCAGCCTCCGGGGCAAGCCGCTGAACTGCTTCGGGCTAACAAAAAAAATCGTTTACGAGAACGAGGAATTCAACCTGCTGCAGGCGGCGCTGAACATCGAGGAGGACATGGACAACCTGCGCTACAACAAGATCGTCGTGGCGACCGATGCCGACGTCGACGGGATGCACATCCGTTTGCTGCTGATGACTTTCTTCCTACAGTTCTTTCCGGAAGTGATCCGTTCGGGACACCTGTACATTTTGCAGACGCCGCTGTTCCGCGTCCGCAACCGACGGGAAACGCGCTACTGTTACAGCGAGGAAGAGCGGCAACGGGCGGTCGACCAACTGGGCCCGAACCCCGAAATCACGCGATTCAAAGGATTGGGCGAAATCTCGGCCGACGAGTTCAAAGAGTTCATCGGCGAAAACATGCGGCTCGACAAAGTGCGGCTGACCAAGGAAGACCCGGTCGCCGATCTGCTCGAATTCTACATGGGCAAGAACAGCATGGAACGCCAGGGCTTCATCATCGGCAACCTGCGGATCGAGGCCGATTACGTGGACAACCTGATTTAAACGCGATCCGGACTATTTTCAGGCAAGGAACACAACACCAGACATGAACGAAGAACAAAATATCAACAACCGCCGGGACGACCTCCCGGCCGGCGCGGAAACGGACGGAGGAAATAACGCCCGCGCCGGAAAATACGGACGTCTGACCGACGACAAACCCGACCGGCGCAAACTGACCGGCATGTACCAGGACTGGTTTCTGGATTACGCATCGTACGTGATCCTCGAACGCGCCGTGCCGCATGTCGAAGACGGGCTGAAGCCGGTGCAGCGGCGCATCCTGCACGCGATGAAGAAACTGGACGACGGCCGGTACAACAAAGTGGCGAACATCATCGGGTCGACGATGCAATACCACCCGCACGGCGACGCCTCGATCGGTGACGCGCTGGTGCAACTCGGGCAGAAAGACCTGCTGATCGACTGCCAGGGAAACTGGGGCAACGTGCTGACCGGCGACGGAGCCGCCGCCCCGCGTTACATCGAGGCGCGGCTGTCGAAATTCGCGCTGGACGTGGTGTTCAACCCGAAAGTCACCGAATGGATGCTGTCGTACGACGGGCGGAATCAGGAACCGGTAACGCTGCCTGTCAAATTCCCGCTGTTGTTGGCCCAGGGAGTCGAGGGCATCGCGGTCGGACTGGCATCGAAAATCCTGCCACATAACTTCAACGAACTGATCGACGCGAGCATCGCCTACCTCCGGGGCGGCGACTTCGAAATTTACCCGGATTTTCCGACCGGGGGGCTGGCCGACGTATCGCGCTATAACGACGGACTGCGCGGCGGAGCGGTCAAAGTGCGCGCCCGGATCAACAAGATCGACAAACGGACGCTGGCGATCACCGAAATTCCGTTCGGCACGACCACCGAGTCGATCAAGGATTCGATCATCCGCGCGAACGACAAAGGCAAGATCAAAATCAAGAAGGTCGACGACAATACGTCCGACAAGGTCGAGATCGTAATTCACGTCAGCAACGACGAGTCGTCCGACCGGACGATCGACGCGCTGTACGCGTTCACCGACTGCGAAGTGTCGATCTCGCCGAACGCCTGCGTCATCATGGACGAGAAACCTCACTTCATGGGCGTCCGCGAAATCCTGCGACGCTGCGCCGACCATACCAAAGAACTGCTCAAACGCGAGCTGGAGATCCGGATGGAAGAACTCGAACAAGATTGGCACATGTCGTCGCTCGAAAAGATCTTCATCGAGAACCGGATTTACCAGTTGATGGAAGAGTGCACCTCGCGGGAAGCGGCCTACGCCGCCGTCGGCAAGGGACTCGAACCGTTCGCCCGCCTGCTACGGCGCGAAATCACGCTCGACGACATCGTCAAACTGACCGAACTGCGAATGATCCGCATTTCGCGCTACGATGCGTTCAAAGCCGACGAACACATCCGCAACGTAGAGGACGAGATCAAGCAGGTGAAGCACGACCTGGCACACCTGATCGACTACGCGGTCGCCTACTTTACGCGGATACGCGATAAATACGGTAAAAACTGCGAGCGGAAAACCGAACTGCGCAGTTTCGACTCGATCGAAGCGACGAAAGTGGTCGTGGCGAACGCCAAGCTGTATGTCAACCGCGAAGAGGGATTTTTCGGGATCGGAGCGGCGATGCGTAAGGACGAGTTCGTCTGCGACTGCTCGGACATCGACGACGTGATCGTCATCACGAAGGAAGGCAAATACATCATCACGAAAGTGTCGGACAAGGCGTTCTTCGCGAAGAACATTTATTATATAGGTATCTTCAAGCGCAACGACGAACGGACGATCTACAACGTGCTGTACCGCGACGGGCGCAACGGGCCGGTGATGATGAAACGTTGCGCGATCAAAGGAATCACGCGCGACCGCGAATACGACATCACCAAAGGAACGCCGAAAAGCGATATCTTGTACATGAGCGTCAACCCGAACGGCGAAGCCGAAATCCTGAAGGTTTACTTCAAACCGAGGCCGAGGCTCAAAAAGCTGATCGTCGACCTGAACTTCAGCGAACTGGCGATCAAAGGGCGGCAGTCGCAGGGCAACCTGTTCTCGCGCTACGCGATCCATAAGATCGTATTGAAGGAGCGCGGCGCATCGACCCTCGGCGGCGTGGACGTATGGTACGACGACGAAATCCGTCGGCTGAACACCGACGGGCGCGGCGAATTGCTCGGCGAATTCGTCGGCGACGACAAGTTGATCGTAATGACCGGCAAAGGGCTTTATTACACGGCGAACTACGACCTGGGCCTGCATTTCCCGGAGGACACGATCCGCGTCGAAAAATACGACAGCGACCGAATCTATTCGGTCGTCTATTTCGACGGAGAACAGAACTACTACTACGTCAAGCGGTTCAATGCCGAATCGAGCGACAACAAAATGCAGAATTTCGTCGAAGACACCGCCGGATCGTACATGGTGGCGATCAACAGCGACACCTATCCGCAGTTGCAGGTCGTTTACGGCGGACACAACGCCGGGCGGCCCGACGACACGATCGACGTCGACGAGTTCATCGGAGTGAAGAGCCACCGGGCGAAAGGGAAACGAGTCACGACGCTCGACGTGGATAAAATCGTATTCGCCGAACCGCTCGACAAGGAACCGCGGCCGGAGGAGACGCCCGGACGTCCGGACGACGAAAACGGAGCGGAAGAGACTTCCGGAGAGACCGGGAAGACCGCGCCGGAACGCAGCAGCGCGCCCGACGCCGGCGGTGCCGGCAAAACCGCTCCCCCGAAAAATTACGTCGCGGGGGATACCGTCGAGTTCGACATCGCCGCCGAAGAAGAACAGCAGCAGAACACCAAACAGATGAACCTGTTCGGGGAAGAATAATGTAAAACCGATCCGAAAGATGCTGATATTTTTAGTGGGATACATGGGCTGCGGCAAAAGCACGATCGGCCGGACACTGGCAAAACAACTCGGCGTCCGGTTTCTGGATATGGATACGCTGCTCGAACAGCGCTGCGGCAAAAGCGTTGCCGAAATCTTCACAGAAACAGGCGAAACCGGATTCCGGCAGTCCGAACGCGAAGTGCTGGCCGAGCTGACCTCCGAACGGGAGGCCATCGTGGCGACCGGCGGCGGCGCGCCGTGTTTCTTCGACAACATGGAAACGATGAACCGCGCGGGACTGACGGTCTATTTCAAAATGAGTCCCGAGAAACTGGCCGGGCGCCTCGAACACGGCAAGGCGAAACGGCCGCTGCTGCGCGACAAAAGCGAAGAAGAATTGATCGGTTTTATCCGCGAAAATGTCGCAAAACGCGAAAAGTACTACATGCAGGCAAAGCTGATCATCGACTGCGACGGAGTCCGGGACGACTACATCGCACATCACATCGCCGAATACATCGAAACGAAAAAAGAGCAGTAAATCCGATGAAAAACCTGTTTTACCTCCTGATTCTGGCCGCCGTGACGGGATGCTCCCCGTCGGGTTCGCAGCTTTCGTGGCGACAAGAGACTTTCGGACACAGCACTTTCACCGCAGACAGCGATTATGTCGAAGTGAGCTATCCGGTTGCGGCGGGAGGGCGAAGCGCCGATTCGATCAATCGGAAAATCGCCGACCGAATTAAAACCGGTTTCGGCCTGACGGACGAAGAATACGCCCGAATGACGCCGCAGCAGGCGACCGACTCGCTATTGGCGCGCAAAAACCGCGATCCGCAGACCGCCCGTCTTCCTTACGACTTGCGTTTCCACGGAGAGATCCGTCAATGCGGTAAGGTAACGTCGTTGCGGTGCACCGTCTATACCCTGACCGGCGGGGCGCACGGTTTGCTGACCAACCTGTTTTTCAATTTCGATACGGAAAGCGGAAAGCCGCTGGATAAAGCCGATCTGTTTTCCGATACCGCCGGACTGCAACGGCTGAACCGGCAATATTTCGCGAAGCACCTTTCGGACGCAGCTCTGAGCGAAGACGCTTTGTTTGTTGGAACGGATCAATTACCTTTGCCGGAAAATGTGGGCATCGACAGCAGCGGCGTGACCATGCTGTACAATCCGTACGAGGTGGCTCCTTACGCGATCGGAACGATCGAATACCGGATTCCGTACGAACAGGCCGAGCCGCTGTTGAAACGGATCGCCCGCCGGTAGCGACCGCGCGGCCGGACGACATAAAAACGAATAAACATTAAACCCTATAACGATGATCCTGTTTTTCAAGAAAGACGATACCGTATATGCCGTTCAGGCGACGACGGAATTTTCTGCGGAAGAGATATCTCGGCTGCAATGGCTTTTCGGCGGAGCCGAACACCTCGGGGCCGAAAGCCTCGAAGGTATTTTCATCGGCCCGCGCCGCGAAATGATTACGCCGTGGAGTACCAACGCCGTCGAAATCACGCAGAACATGGGCCTGCACGGCATCCTGCGGATTGAGGAATTCGACGAAGCGCAGGACGAAAACGCCGCGTTCGACCCGATGCTGAAGCGGAAATACCATACGATCGACCAGCAGGTATTCACGATCAGCAAGCAGCCCGATCCGGTAGTTTACATCGACGACATCGCCGCTTACAACAAACAGGAAGGGCTGGCGCTCAGCGAAGAAGAGATCGCCTACCTGGAGGACGTCAGCCGGCGCGTAGGGCGTAAGCTGACCGATAGCGAGGTATTCGGTTTCTCGCAGGTCAACTCGGAACACTGTCGCCACAAGATTTTCAACGGACAATTCGTCATCGACGGCGAGGAGAAGGACACGACCCTTTTCGGGCTGATCCGCAAAACCACGAACGAGCACCCCGGCCGCGTCGTTTCGGCCTACAAAGACAACTGCGCCTTCCTACAAGGCCCGAAGGCCGAACAGTTCGCCCCTGCGACCCACGACACGTCGGACTATTTCGAGATCAAGGAGTTCGAGAGCGTCATTTCGATCAAGGCCGAAACGCACAACTTCCCGACGACCGTCGAGCCGTTCAACGGCGCGGCAACCGGAACCGGCGGCGAGATCCGCGACCGGATCGCCGGCGGCAAGGGGGCGTTCCCGGTAGCCGGAACGGCCGTTTACATGACGGCTTACCCGCGGCTGGACGGCGGACGCGAATGGGAAAAGCAGACCGAAGCCCGCGAGTGGCTGTACCAGACCCCCGAAGACATCCTGATCAAAGCGTCGAACGGCGCGTCGGATTTCGGCAATAAATTCGGGCAGCCGCTGATCTGCGGCAGCCTGCAAACATTCGAACACTTCGAGAACGGCAAGAAATACGGATTCGACAAAGTCATCATGCAGGCCGGCGGCGTAGGCTACGGCCGCAAACAGGACAGCATCAAGGACGAACCGCACGCGGGCGACAAGGTCGTGCTGCTCGGCGGCGACAACTACCGCATCGGCATGGGCGGCGGAGCCGTTTCGTCGGTGGCAACCGGCGAATACGCCGGAGCGATCGAGCTGAACGCCGTGCAGCGTTCGAACCCGGAGATGCAGAAACGGGTTTACAATGCGATCCGGGCCGTATCGGAAGAGGAGATGAACCCGGTCATCTCGATCCACGACCACGGCGCGGGCGGCCACCTGAACTGCCTGAGCGAATTGGTCGAAGCGACCGGCGGCCGAATCGACATGGATCAACTGCCGATCGGCGACCCCACGCTCAGCGCCAAAGAGATCGTCGGCAACGAATCGCAGGAACGCATGGGACTCGTGATGAAGGAAGAACACATCGGGAAACTGCGCCGCATCGCGGAACGCGAACGCGCCCCGTTCTACGTAATCGGCGAAGCGACCGGCGACATGCAGTTCACGTTCGTCAACCATAAAACCGGCGAAAAACCGATCGACCTGAAGTTGGAAGACATGTTCGGCAAGGCGCCGCGCACGGTGCTGAACGACCGCACGGTCGAAGAAACGTTCGAAGAGCCGGCATACCGGGCCGGCAACCTGGTGAAATACCTCGAAAACGTGCTGCAGCTCGAAGCCGTAGCCTGCAAGGACTGGCTGACCAACAAGGTCGACCGGTCGGTGACCGGCCGGATCGCGATGCAGCAGACCGCCGGCAGCATCCAGCTTCCGCTGAACGACTGCGCGGTAGTAGCGCTCGACTACCAGGGAACGCACGGCATCGCCACGGCGCTCGGGCACGCTCCGGCGGCGGCGCTGGCCAATGCGCCGAAAGGATCGGTGCTGGCGATCACCGAAGCGCTGACCAACATCGTGTTCGCGCCGATCGACGGCGGGCTGTCGTCGGTATCGCTGAGCGCAAACTGGATGTGGCCGTGCAAGAATCCGGGCGAGGACGCGCGGCTCTATTCGGCCGTACAAGCGGCCAGCGACTACGCGCTGGCGCTCGGAATCAACATTCCGACCGGCAAGGATTCGCTGTCGATGACGCAGAAATACCGCGACGGCGAACTGGTATACGCCCCCGGTACAGTAATTATCACCTCGGCAGCCGAAGTGTCGGACGTTAAAAAGGCAGTGTCGCCGGCACTCAAGCACCGACGCAGCCAATTGGTATATGTCGATATGAGCCGCTCGGCTTTCGGTCTGGGCGGCAGCAGCATGGCGCAAACGCTCGGCAGCGTCGGCATGGAAGTGCCGACCGTACAGTCCGCCGATTATTTCTCGAAAGCGTTCGCGGCGGTACAAGGTCTGATCGCCGAAGACAAGGTGCTGGCCGGACACGACGTATCGGCCGGCGGTCTGATCACGGCGCTGCTCGAAATGACCTTTGCGGATAACACGAGCGGCATGGATCTGAGTTTCGCGGCGCTCGGCGAACGCGACATCGTACGGTTGTTGTTCAGCGAAAAACCGGCGCTGGTGCTGCAGGTCGAAAACGGCGTGGAGGTCTGCGAAGACTTGAAATTCGCCGGCGTCGACGCCTATGTAATCGGGGACGTCAACCAGGAGCGCCGGTTCGCGTTCATGCACGACGGACTGGAAATGTCGCTGTTGGTGAATGATCTGCGCGACACATGGTTCAAGACTTCGTACCTGCTCGACCGCCGTCAGAGCGGCCCGCAGAAAGCGGCGCAGCGTTTTGCAAACTACAAGAACCAGGAACTCGTCTACAAATTCCCGGAAAACTTCACCGGGAAACTGTCGCAGTGGGAACTCGAAGCGAGCCGCCGCAAACCGTCGGGCATCCGGGCCGCCATCATCCGCGAAAAAGGGATCAACGGCGACCGCGAAATGGCATGGTGCATGCACCTGGCCGGTATGGACGTAAAAGACGTGCATATGACCGACTTGATCGCAGGGCGCGAAACGCTCGAAGACGTAAACCTGATCGTATTTACCGGCGGATTCTCGAACTCGGACGTACTCGGATCGGCCAAAGGCTGGGCCGGAGCGTTCCTGTACAACGAAAAGGCGAAAAAAGCGCTGGACAAGTTCTTCGCGCGTCCCGACACACTGTCGCTCGGCGTCTGCAACGGCTGCCAGTTGATGGTCGAACTGGGGCTGATCACGCCGGCGCACGAAGAAAAACCCCAAATGCTGCACAACGACTCGCACAAGTTCGAGTCGGCCTTCCTCGGCGTACAGATCGAACCGAACGACTCGGTAATGCTGAAATCGCTGTCGGGTAGCCGGCTGGGTATCTGGGTGGCGCACGGCGAAGGAAAATTCCGGCTGCCGTACGAAGAGAGCTGCTACAACATCCCGGTGCGCTACCTTTATCCCGAGTATCCGGCCAACCCGAACGGCAGCGATTACAACGCGGCCGCCATCTGTTCGGTCGACGGCCGTCACCTGGCGATCATGCCGCACCTGGAACGGGCGATACGCCCGTGGAACTGGGCATACTATCCGGAAGAGCGCACCGAAGACGAAGTGACGCCGTGGATCGAGGCATTCGTCAACGCACGCCGGTGGATCGAACGTAAAAAAGGAGAGACGCGCAATGAATAACGCACCGATCGGGGTTTTCGACTCGGGATTGGGCGGATTGACCGTGTGGAGGGAGCTTTACCGGAAACTGCCGCACGAATCGCTGATCTACTACGGCGACGGGAAAAACTGTCCGTACGGAGACAAAAACCGCGAAGAGGTGACCGCTTACGTCGATCTGGCCGTCAGGCGGCTGATCGACCGAGGCGTCAAACTGATCGTCGTCGCCTGCAACGCCGCGACGGCGATGGCGATCGATCACCTGAGGCGGAACTACGCGCTGCCGCTGGTCGGGCTCGAACCGGCCGTAAAGCCGGCGGCGATGGCATCGCGCAGCGGAGTGATCGGAATTCTGGCGACGGCGGCGACGCTGAACGGCCGTCTGTTCCGCGAAACGTCGCAACGCTATGCCGACCGGGTGAAAATCCTGACGCAGGTCGGGGAAGGTTTCGTCGAACTGGTCGAAAGCAACCGCGAGCAAACGCCCGAAGCGCTGGCACGGGTCGACAAACTGCTCCGCCCGATGCTCGATGCCGGAGCCGACCAAATCGTACTCGGCTGCACGCACTACCCTTTCCTGTCGGCGGCCATGCGCCGGGTAATCGGGGAACGGCGGGTCGACCTGGTGAATCCGGCGGCGGCGATCGAACGGCAGGCCGAGGCCCTGCTGCGGCGATTCGACCTGCAGGCGGAGCCGGAACATACCCCGCAGTACGATTTTATGACCAGCGCCGACGAAACGTACCGGCAGCGGTTGATCGCCAAAAGCGAGCAGGTACGGACGATGGACATCGATTAAAAAACGCCGGAGCATCCGGCGCGGATAATAAAAACCTGAAAACGGGTTGCAACTATGGCAGTTAAAAAAAACGCGGCAAAACAACCGGAAGTCAAGGGCATGAGCGACACGAAGCGGTGGATCTACGGATTCGCCTTGCTGTTTTTCGCGCTGTTCCTGGCGGTATCGGTGCTGTCGTTCTTCTTTTTCTGGAAGGACGACCAGTCGGTAACGGACTGGACCCATGTATTCATGTCTTCCAAAGAAACCGTCAACGAAGCTCGGGTGCAAAACTGGGGCGGGAAACTCGGAGCCGTCCTGGCCAAAACCGTCGTAGCGGACGGATTCGGGCTGTTCGGGCTGTGCATTCCGGCCGTGCTGATCATCTTTTCGCTGCGGATCATGCGGTTCCGACCGGCGATGCTGCGTAAATCGGTGCGGCTGACGCTGATCCTGATGATCCTCGGGTCGCTGACGCTCGGATTCCTTTTCCGGGGCAATTGGGAAGTGTTCGGCACCGGACTGGGCGGACGGCACGGCATTTCGATCGCCGAATGGCTGGTATCGGTGATCGGAACGATCGGAACCGGGTTGTTGTTGTTGTTGTCGATCGTTCTGTATGCCATCTACATCAACCGCAACACCATCTCGATGATCAACCGCGTCGGCAAAGGGATCGTCGACAACGGGCGTAAAGTCGGCGAAGCCGTATCGACGACCGCGGCCGGCATCCTCAGCCACGAAGCCAAACAGACCGACGACGCGAAACCGGAAACCAAAAGCAAAAAAGGGAAAAAAGAGATCGACGACGACGATCCGTTCATCGTGCGTTCGGCCGACGACGATCCCCCGCTCTATCCGGGCGAGTTGATCGACGACAACGGATTTACGATCGTCGACCGTTCCGGAGCGCCGGCTCTGCCGGAAGAAGAACCCCGACCGGCGCGCACCGGGAAAGTCGAAGTGGACGACGCAGGGTTCGTCATCACGGACATGAACGCCAAAACGGCGCCACCGCCGCCGGAAAAAGACGAAGACGGATTCGTTATCCAGTATGCCAGCGGGGATGAAGCCGAAGAAACGCCCGCTCCCGCGACCGGCAAAACGGACATCGGAACGGATACCTATACGTATCCCGAACCGCCGGTTTCGGCGACGGAGACCGCCTGCCCGCCGGCTCAGGAAACGCAGCAGTTCCAATCCGCTCCCGCATATACCGCCGAGACCCCCGAGACTTCCGGCGCCGAGGCGAAAGACGACGCGTTCGTCGCGGCCGTTCCGGACGGGCTCGATATCGAGGAACGACGCGATCTGACGGTCGAACGGCTGCCGGGAGACGAAAGCCTCAGCGACGAGGAGATCGAAAGCGCGCTGTACGACCCGACGCTCGACCTATCGTCGTACCAGCGCCCGCCGATCGAACTGCTCGAAGACCACAGCGTCGAAGTCAGCGTAACGAGCGAAGAGATCGTCGAAAACAAAAACCGGATCAAAGAAACGCTCGAAAATTTCGGGATCAAGATCGACAAGATCAAAGCGACGGTCGGGCCGACGGTCACGCTGTATGAGATCGTACAGGCTCCCGGCGTTCGTATTTCGAAAATCAAGAACCTCGAGGACGATATCGCGCAGAGTCTCGCCGCGCTCGGCATCCGGATCATCGCGCCGATCCCGGGCAAGGGAACGATCGGCATCGAAGTGCCGAACAAAGACAAGAAGATCGTCTCGATGTACTCGATCATCAAATCGGTGAAGTTCCAGGAATCGGACTACGACATCCCGGTGGTGCTCGGCAAAACGATTCAGGACGAAACGTTCGTCATCGACCTGGCCAAAATGCCGCACCTGCTGGTAGCCGGCGCGACCGGACAGGGCAAATCGGTCGGATTGAACGCGATCATCACGTCGCTGCTGTACAAGAAACATCCGTCGGAACTGAAGCTGGTGCTGGTCGATCCGAAGAAGGTGGAACTGACGCTCTATTCGAAGCTGGAACGTCATTTCCTGGCGAAAATGCCCGGCGAAGAGGACGCGATCATCACCGATACGCACAAGGTGATCTATACGCTCAATTCGCTCTGCATCGAGATGGACGCCCGTTACAACCTGCTGCGGGCCGCCGAGGTGCGTAAGATCACCGAATACAACGACAAATTCATCCACCGAAAGCTGAACCCGAACAAGGGACACCGCTTCCTGCCCTACATCGTCGTAATCATCGACGAGTTCGCCGATCTGATCATGACCGCCGGACGCGAAATCGAAACGCCGATCGCCCGGATCGCGCAGTTGGCGCGGGCCGTCGGCATCCACCTGGTGATCGCCACGCAGCGACCGACGACCAACATCATCACCGGCGTAATCAAAGCCAACTTCCCGGCGCGGATCGCTTTCCGGGTCACGTCGATGGTCGATTCGCGGACGATCATCGACCAGCCGGGAGCCAACCAACTGATCGGGCGCGGAGACATGCTGGTTTCGACCGGCAACGACCTGATACGCGTACAATGCGCGTTCGTCGATACGCCCGAGATCGAACGGATCACCGAATTCATCGCCGGACAGCGCGGATACGTAGGCGCTTACGAACTGCCGGAATACACGCCGGAAGGAGGCGGAGACACAGGAGCCGCAGGCAGCAAACCGAACGACCTGTCGCAACTGGACGCGATGTTCGAAGACGTCGCCCGTTTCGTGGTACAGAACCAGCAGGGGTCCACCTCGTCGATCCAGCGGCGTTTCTCAATCGGATACAACCGCGCCGGCCGGCTGATGGATCAACTCGAAATGGCCGGCATCGTCGGCAAAGCCGAAGGCAGCAAACCGCGCGAAGTACTGATCCAGGACATTCTGTCGCTGGAACATATTTTCAAGTCGCTCGATAATTTTTAATCGCAGAAACGCGTTTTTACAAAAGAGCAACGGAACCGACCGATTCCGTTGCTTTCGAAGAGAGTTCAAACCTGATTTTTCCGTTATGAAACCACACGACCGATCCAGCCTGCTCCGCAGAATCATCCTGCCGCTGCTGCTCGTTTTCACGCTCACCACGGCTCATGCCGACGAGAAATCCGCGAAACTGATCCGCACACTGTCCGACAAGATCGCTTCCGGCAAAGCGTACGAAATACTCTTTACGGCCAGCATGGAGAACGAGTTCAGCGACGTAGCCGGACGGATCGTCGTCAGCGGCGACCGCTATTACGTCCATGTAAACGATTACGAACTGTTCTGCGACGGCAAGCTGCTATACACCTACAACAGCAACGAAGACGAGGTGACGATCGAAAAGCCCGACCCGAACGACCATTCGCTCCTGTCGAACCCTTCCCGTTTTTTCAAGATGAACGAACAGGATTTCGATAACGCCTATAAAGGAAGCGTCGCGGTCGGCGGACGGACGGCGGAACGGGTGGAACTGACGCCGAAAACCAAGGGCGCAGGCTACCGGTCGATCCGATTGCTACTCGATCCGCAGAGCGGACTGCCCGTCGGTATCGATTACGATACGGACGGCGCGGGTACCGTCGAAATCAAAATCAGCAAGATCACGCCCGACATCGCTGTCGCGCCCGATCAATTCACATTCGACAAAAAGAAATACAAGGATGTCGAAATAATCGACTTCAGATAATTTACCCGGCCGGATCGAGGTATTCCAACTGCCACCGGAGTTCTTCGGCGACCTGTTGCGGCAAACTTTCCGCAGCCGCTCCGTAAACGGCGATCCGGTCTTCCACCATTCGGCGCATCGACAGGCCGGTACGGGCCAACTGCCGTAAGGCCGTCACAATCCCGCGCAAGACGGCGGAGCTGTCGATTTCCCGAAAAACGAGCTGGTCGATCCGGTCGAAAAACGCCTGTCTCATCGTCTGTTCCATCTCCGGACGCACCGTCGAAGCGGCCGTCAGCAAACCGGCGTAACGCAACAACGGCTTCGGGGAGTCGAGCCACTCAAGCGCAACCCGCTCCGCGCCGGGCGCCTTGCGGAACAGATTATACACCACCTGCTCGACCAATTCGGTATTCGCGAACCCGTCCGCCCACAACCGCATCTGATCCGGCGTAACTTGCTGCGGATCGTCGACGAAAGCGGCAGCCAATTTCAACTCGCGCACCTGCTGACGGTATAAAAGCATCGCCAGGGAGTGCGACGTACCGTACTCCCCGGCAATGCTTCGGATCGTCGGAACCGAAACCCCGTAATTCAACGGATAATTCAGTCCCCTGCGTTGCATCGCTTCCGCCACAGCGCCGTTCATCTCTTTTTTCAGGCGTCCCAACAAGCGGATCATCAATGCGGTATCGTTCATTCGGGAACCCTATTTAACGGCCGTAACCGGCACCTGTACCACCACCCCGAACTGATAGATCGGCATCCGTGCCTGGGCGATCTGACGGTTCCCATCGGTCAGCCGGCAGTTCACCATATCGGCTATGCGGTAAAAGACTCCGCCCTTGATCTCCTTGTTCCGGTTCGCCAGCGGAGAGGCCTCGGCCTTTTTCTCAGGGGTCATTTCCAGCGTGATCGGACGGCCCGAAAGGTCGTTGTCGGGCAACAGACCCGCCGTATCGGAGAAGCGGCATACGACCAAAGTATTTTCGTCTTTCGACGGAAGCGCATTGTATTCCCTCGCGACCGTCTGTCGGTACTGTTTACCGAGGAACAAAGCCAAATATTCCTGTTCCAGGCGGCTGATCTCGTCCAGAGCCGCCTTCAAACCGCCGCCGAACACATTCTCGCCGGCTTCACCGGTCACCAGATCGAGCCGATGCCGGCGCAACGAAAAGATCATATTAGCCGCATCCGCCGCCATCGATTCGGCGCTTTTCTCGACCGTGCTCTGCTTGTCGATCGGCACCTTCAGAAAAGCGGTATCGCATTCGACATAGGAAATCACATCCGGGCCGGCGCCCCGCATCCGGACTCCCTTACGTATCGGGCCGGCGATGCCGGCCGGTTCCACGCCGTCCAGCGGGGCCGCAACGAATCCTTCGGGAGTCGGATCGTAAATCCGCACCGGACTTTTGTCCGGATTGTCCAGCACGTACACTTCCGCCGGATCGGCCTCCTGCGCGCCGCAAAGCGTCGCACTCTTGATCGTATAGATATCCTTATCGGCCAGCGGAGCGATCACGCCGAGGTACTTCTGTGCGAACCGGGCATACGGGCCGACGCGCACGCTCTCTTTTTCCGCAACGACACGCACTTTGACCACCGTGCGCGGCAGCGCATAAGCCACCGAGTTGGGATTCGTCATCTGATCCGCCTTATAAGCTTTAACCTGTGCCGAAGCCCCCGTTACCAGGGCGCACAACGCACCTAAAACCAACACTTTTTTCATAATCTATCGTTTTTAATTCGCTATTCTCGCCGAAACGGTACGAACAAAAATACACTATATTTCGAAAAACGCTCACATTTTCAGATAAAAATCTCCGGTCAGCGCCCGGTACCGGTCCGTATAACCCGTTCCGCCTTCCGGCGCAATCGCCAGCACTTCCGTTTCGACGCTCCCCCGGAATGTCCGGAATTCGATCAGCATCCGTTTCGGCACCGTCCCCGGCACCGGGCAAACGGCAAGCGTCCGTGCCGGAAACAGGCCGTATCGAGCCGCCTGCCCGGTAAACGCATCCGCTCCGTCCGCCGGCAGCACGACGCTCAGGCATCCCTTTTCGGTCAACAGCCCGGCCGCTCCGGCCAGCAATTCCGGATGGGGCAGCGAATCGGTATGCCGCGCCCGGGTACGTCCCGGATCGGGACACTTCAGCGAACCGACGAAATAAGGCGGATTGGAGACTATCCGATCGTATTTCCGCGTAGCGTGCCCGCAAAAGGACGCGAAAGACTCACCGAAAAGAGCCAAGCGTTCCGCCCAGGGCGACCCGGCGAAATTTTCCGCGGCATCCGCACAACTGCCGGCATCGATTTCGACGGCGTCGATCCGCGCCGACGGATTCCGCTGGGCCGCCATCAGCGCGATCACGCCGGTACCGGTGCCCACATCCAGCATCCGCGCGCCGTCTCCGCCCGGATCGAACCAGGCGCCGAGCAACACTCCGTCGGTTCCGACCCGCATCGCAGCGCGGCGCTGCCACACCGTAAACCGTTTGAAAGAGAAGTAATCGTTTGCCATAACCCTACGGAAAAGGGGAAGAAAACCGCTTTCCTTCCCCCTCCGTCCGTTCTTATATCGTCCTATTTTTTGACATACTGCGTCACATCGACCAGACCGGTCTGTCCGAGATACTGCCTGATATTTCCGCGAACGACGATTTTTTTTCGGTATATGGCCTCATTGTCCACCAGGTTCAGCTTATCCCGGATCGTTCCTTCGGGCAATTCGACGGCCACGACCCGCGAAGCGTCGTCCGGAGTACGGATATCGGACAGCAGGATATTGGTTTTGACCTTGACCGTATCGGAATAGACGGCTCCCGTCTCGACGCTGGCGCCGTCAACCGCACCGACCACGTAACCCGTGATCCACACGTCATCCTCGTCCTTGGTCAGCGCTTTCACCCCTTTGATGCTGTACGGATGGTAGGCCGTACCGTCCCCATTGGGCGGAATCACCATAATCGTAAACATCAGCGGCGTATAGGGATTGATCCAAGTCTCGTTCTCGGGACTCTGCAACGTGGAACCGTAACCGTAGGCCGACGTAAAGACGGTCTGCGCCGTTTCCCCGAATTTCATCCCGACGATCGCATGGTAGAAACCCTTCACATAGGTCGTATCCGTTCCGCCGGTATTCACGGTGATCGAATCGTAACGGTTCGAAGAGCTGTAAATATTATACTTTCTGGCCGTATCCTCTATATTCGTATCGAAAACGAAACCGTCCATAAAACGTCCCACGTAATACACGCTGACCGTCGTATCCGCTTTTACGGTAGCCGTATCCTTGCCCAAACTCAACGTCCGGCGGTAAATGTTGGCCCTCACCGTATCTTCGATCGTCTTGCCCCACTCGTTATAAGCGAAATCCTGCACCAACTCGTTTTCGGCAATCACCGGATCGGCGACAATTTCGAGCAGTTCCATATCCATAATGATCGGCGTGCTCCCGGGAACGGAAGCGACCTGGCCTTCGTAGCCCGAACCGAACGACGTCCCCGAAGTCCCGTACGCCAATCCGTAAGGAATATAGGCACGGACGACGTCCCCCGCATTCATCTCGCCGAGCGCGTACAACATGCCGCTCGGCACGGAACCGTTATCGCTCTTAAACTGGAAATATTCGGGCACGTAATGCGTATAATATTGAAAAGTGCCCTGCAACTGCGCCGTAGCGCTGTCGCGCGTAACGAATATATTTCCCGTATTGAGGATCCGCCCCGTATAGTTTACCCGTATCCAGTTGCCTTCCTGCGGATGCCTGATCACGTTACCGGGCAAGGAATCCAGCTTTTTAGTATAAATACCCGTCGACTGTTTGACGGCTCCGTCGCCGTAATATTTCATCCATTCCTCGAAGGCGAGCTGTTGCCTGCCCCCCAAATCGTCGGAAGGCTGTTTCGCGCAGGAAGCGACCGACACGGCAACGATAAAAACAGACAGGATCGCCCGAATAACTTTTATCATGGTTTCACTACTTTTTTAATTTTTACCGCCCACACGACCGGCTGATCGGGACTCACGACTCCCATGTTCTCGGTTCCGTAAACCAGGTCGGAAGTCATGAACAGCAACAGCGAATCGTTCTGACGGCTATTCACCAGGCCGTATTCGAGACCTTTGACGAGCGAAGCGCTGCCCAGCTTGATCCGCCGCGTCGAGAAGTCCCAGTACTCCGGATTGAGCACCTCCAGGTCCTTCGCAGGAATCCACTCTTTCACGTTGGTGTAGTAGAGCGCGCCGATCGACGAAGAAAACAAGTAGGCGGCGAAATCGAAACTGACCGAATCGCCGTATTCGACCGGCACCTCCCGGTCATACCCCTCCCGATCCGCATTAGCCACATACCGGTAAACGCCGTTGGGCGTCGTATAGGAAAAATCCATCCTCGAAAGATAACTCTCGAAAGAAGTACGCTGCTTATCGAGGTAGGTCTCGTCGTCCTTACACCCGCCGAAAGCAGCCGCCAGAACCAATATGTACAAAATTCGTTTCACTGCCGCAACTCTAACCGGTTACAAATCTACGACTAATTTCCTCCAAAAACAACACGCCCCTCCCGCTATTATATCAAACTGCGTCCGGCCCGAAATATTGCCCGTTGGCGGAAATCTTTTGCAAAAAAACCGGACGCCGCCTATTTTTTCATCACGAAATACTTCTGCGCTTTCAACAAGTTCCGGCTCTGGAGCACCATCGTCTTGGTTTCGTTGATAATGGTCAGGTAGAGGATGCTGCTGCGCGTGGTCGAGGCTTTCGCCTTCACGCGCTTGATCTGGCTCTTGATCGCCGCAGCGAGCGTATCGAACAGTTCGTCGCGCATCCGCAGGATTTCGTCCAACTCCTCGAAATGGCTGGTTCGCAGCATTTCGTTGATATGCAGATAAATCCGGCTTACCTGATCGTTGACCCGTTTGAGATCTTCCAACTGATCGACGCGGAATCCCTCGTGGTTGTTATTGATATGGTCGAAACTCGGCCGGGTGATATGCACCAGCGCCTTGGCTACCTCGTCGAGGTAGTCGGCGATCTGCACGTAATAATGCCCCGTTTCGACATAGTTCTCCTGCAACTCGAGCAGCGTCGGCAGCACTTCGTGTTTCCGTTCGTGCGCGACCTGATAGAGCGCCTCCGATTCGCGAACCATGTTTTTGAGCAACTTACGGTCTTCGTTGAACAAACCGATCAGCGTCTGGTTGTAGATCGTCGTCACCTTGTTCATCATTTCGGTAATCTCCCGCACGCTGCGATCCACGATCGAACTTTCGTCGGTAACGGCCTTGTGTTCGGCCTGCTTTTCGGCTTCGCGTTTCAACTTCCGGTTATGCGCCTTCGTACTCCGGATCATCAGATAACAGCACAGCACACTGAGTCCAGCCACGGCGAACACCCCGCCCCACATCAGCAAAACGGCAACGGCAAAAGAGATCGTGAAGGCCACCAATGCCGTAAAGAACCATCCGGCAATCACGGTCAACACCCCGGTAATCCGGTACACGGCACTCTCCCGCCCCCAGGCCCGGTCGGAAAGCGAACTACCCATCGCCACCATAAAGGTCACGTAAGTAGTCGAAAGCGGCAGTTGCAACGACGTAGCCATCGAGATCAGCAGCGAGGCGACCGTCAGGTTCACCGTCGCCCGGATCAGATCGAAAGGCGCTTTGTCCTTGGCATTGGCGACCGGGACGAAACGGCTCGCGATGAAACGCTGAATCCGCTCGGGCGTATATTTCTCGTAATTCTTATTGCAGTTGATCGTGGCGCGGACGATCGCCCGCGACGCAGAGGTCGAACCGAAACGCTCTACGCCTACATCCTGGCGCGCCAGATTGATCTCGGTGTCGGAAACGCTCTGGGCCTTTTTCGAGAACCACAGCGTAACGACCATGACCGCTCCCGAAAGGAACAGGATCAGCAGGTTGGCGACGACCGGATCGTTCAATCCGCCCATCAGCATATTCGTATCCCCGGTCGTCCGGACGATGTCGTAAGCGTCGACTCCGGCGACAAACACCCCGATGAAGTTCACCAGGTCGTTGCCGGCGAAAGCGAGCGCCAGCGAAAACGTGCCCGCCAGCACGGTGATCCGCAGGATATTCACCTTCAGCATACTGAGAATCGACATAATCAAGCTCCAGCCGACCAGCAGCCCGCCGAGCATCATCGGTATATGCCCTTCCATCCAGCTCATCCAGTCGGCGGGAATGACCTGCGTCCCTTTCAACCCTTTGAAAACGGCGAAATACGAAATAGCCGTCAGAGCGATCCCGCACCAGACGGCTCCGTACGACTTCAGTTTCGACTGGTAACGGAACGAAAAGATCAGCCGCGTGATGTACATCACGACCGTACCGCAAACAAAAGCGATTACCACCGAAATCAGGATTCCGCCGATAATCGCCATCGCATTGCCCGTATTGATCATGTCGGCCATCGTGGCCAGCGAACCGTCGGGCAGCGTCACCAGCGCATCGTTCGCTATTTTGAAGATACTGATCCCTACGGCGGCTCCCAGCAGCCCGAACACCAGCGACACGGTAGTAGAAGTAGGCATTCCCAGCGTATTGAAAATATCCAGCAGGATCACGTTGGTGAACATCACCGCCAGGAACAGCAGCATGACCTCGGCGAATGTAAACATCTCCGGATGGAAAACGCCGCTGCGGGCGACTTCCATCATCCCGTTCGAAGTGATGGCTCCGACGATGATTCCGACCGAAGCCACCGTCATGATCACATAACGGGGTGCGGCCTTGGAACCCAGGGCCGAATTTAGAAAATTCACCGCATCGTTAGCGACTCCCACAACCAGTCCCGAGACTGCCAGAGCAAGCATAATGATGACGATGATCAGGTATAAATCCATATGATAGTATGTTTATTCGATTTTCATGTAACAGCGCCGGGGCTTTCTGCCGAAAACCCTAAAAAACAAACCATTACTGTCAGAAAGCATAGACATATGCCACGAATTTGGCAACAAAAATAGAATAATTTGCCGGATTGCCGTAATTTTCCGTAAAAAAAATCGATCCGGCCGCAAAAACGGAACGATCTTTCCGTCGCCGCGTTCCGCGTCCCGCGGCCGGCGTCACAAACGCTTCAACGCAAGCCGCACCAGTTCCTCGACCGAAGCCGCCGGAGATTCCTGCTGAATAGCCCGCAACGCCTTCTCGGTCGCCTGCCGCGTAAATCCGAGCATCGTCAGCGCGGCCACCGCCTCGGAGAAAGTCTCCCCCGCCGCACCCTGCACCGGAACGGAAGTCGCGGCAGCGCTGCCCGCGCCGATCTTATCCCGCAATTCCACGATGATTTTCTGCGCGGTTTTCAGACCGAGTCCCTTGACGGTCTTCAGCACGTCGGCCTGTCCGGTCGCGACGATCGTGCAGACCTCCTCGGCCGTAAACGAAGAGAGGATCATCCGGGCCGTATTGCCCCCGACTCCCGAAACGCCGATCAACGACCGGAAAATATCGCGTTCGGCGCGGCTGAAAAAGCCGTAAAGCACCTGCGCGTCCTCACGCACCGCAAAATGGGTATACAGTTTCACCTCCGTCCGGGAACCGATCTGCGAAAAAGTCTGCAACGAGATATTCAAAAAATACCCGACGCCCGCAGCTTCCACGACGACCGACGCCGGAGTCAGCGTCTCGATCCGACCCGTGATGTATTCATACATAATACGCTACCATATTTACCTGCAAAAATAAGCAAATGAAAAGAAATAATTAATATATTTGCGCAATAATCGACGGAAAAACACGCTCTGTCAAACGGATTCGAACAGGTACGGAAAATCCGCAAGCACGAAACAAAACCGAATTTTATAAAACACATTTTTAAAATCTGACATGAAAAAGATCCTGTTAATTCTCGCTGCGGTCGCCCTGACGACTGTAGGCTGCAACAAAAACCAAGCCCCGGCCGGCGGCGAAACGAAACCTGCCGCAGAAACCACGGAAAGCGACGCTGCAGCAGCGGCATCGAGCGGGACCATCGCTTACTTCAACGTCGATTCGCTGATCAGCAAGTACGACATGTACCTCGATCTGCGCGCCGAGTACGAAGCCAAAGCCAAAAAAGCGGATGCGGAACTCACCTCGAAAGGGCGCAGCCTCGAATCCGACCTGAAAGATTACCAGAACAAGATCGACAAAGGGCTGGTCACCCGTTCGGAAGCGATGACCATGCAGGAAAATCTGGAGAAAAAACAGCAGTCGTTCGTTCAGCACCGCGACAAAGTGATGAACGAATTGGCCGAACAGGAACAAGTCATGCTGAACAAAATCCACTACAACATCACCGAATACCTGAAGGAATTCAACAGCGACTACCGTTTCAAAATCATTCTCAGCACGACTTCGGGCGGCCCGGTCATGAACGCCGACCCGTCGCTGGACATCACGCAAATCGTTCTGGAAGGACTGAACAAAAAATACGCCGCGGAAGGCAAAACCAACAAAAACAGCGAAAAACTGTCGCTCGACAAATAAACCGTTCCGTCCGGGCGGTAAAAAAGGCTTCGCGATGCGAAGCCTTTTTGTCTTCCTATACCCTAATCTCGCTTCTCTTTCGGTTTTCGGACAAGGACGGATATTTTTTTATTCCCCGAATTTTCCTTTATTTTGCAAAGAAACCGAACGTGGGAAATGCATAAATTCACCTTATACCTGAAAGTCACCGCACGCAGGCTCAGCAACCCGGTATTCTTCATGCTGCTGGGATTATCGCTGATCTTGTGGTACGTGACCAAGCTCAGTCACTCCTATACGGCCGATATCAACATCCCCGTCCGCATCGACAGCGTCTATTATTCGGTGCGGTGTCAGGTGGAAGGATCAGGATACCAGATCTTGCTGCACAAGATCGCTCCGCGTAAAAACGGAGTGTTCATCTCGTCGGACAACATCGCGGTAACGCCGTCGACGACGGCCTCGGGCCTGTACGATATCTCGCCGTTCTGGTTGCAAAACACCATTTCGTCCCAGATCACCGACTTGAAAATCAAATCGGTGGCCGCTCCGGTCGAAATCGAATTTCCAAAACGAAGCGATGATTAAGGTCGGTATAACCGGAGGGATCGGAAGCGGAAAAAGCACGGTTTGCCGCCTCTTTTCGTTGCTGGGGGTTCCGGTGTACGACTCGGACACCGAAGCCAGGCGGCTGATGAACACCGACCCGGCCGTCATCGGAAAAATCCGGGAATTGCTCGGCAGCGCCGCTTACCGGGACGGAGTCCTGGACAGGCGGGCGGTCGCCGCGCAAATTTTCGGCAACTGCCTCCTGCGGGAGCGGCTGAACCGGATCGTCCATCCGGCCGTCGCGGTCGATTTCATGCGATGGGCCGGACGGCAAACGGGTCATTACGTCATCCAGGAAGCCGCCGTGCTGTTCGAAAGCGGCGCCGACCGGCTAATGGACGCCACGGTCGAAGTGGCTGCGCCGGAAGCGCTGCGTATCCGGCGTACCTGCCGGCGCGACGGAACGGACGAAGCGTCCGTACGGGCGCGGATCGCGGCCCAGCTCAGCGAAGAAGAACGCATCGCGCGGGCCGACCACGTGATCGTTTCAGACGACCGCACGCTGGTCATCCCCCAGGTATTGAAATTGCACGAATTATTCGGCCAATTATGAAACTGACCGTAGGAAAAATCGAAATCAGCCTTGAAAACCCCGTCGTCATGGCGATCGTCAACGTGACGCCGGATTCGTTTTTCAGCGGCAGCCGGACTCAGGAAGCGGATGCGATCGAACGCCGGGTGCGGCAGGCCGTATCGGAAGGCGCCGCCATTCTGGACGTCGGCGGGTATTCGTCGCGTCCGGGAGCGGACGACGTCTCCCCTCGGGAGGAGTTCCGCAGACTCGCCTCGGCGTTGGAGATCATCCGCAAAAAATTTCCCGACACCGCCGTGTCGATCGACACTTTCCGGGCCGGCGTAATGGAAAAAACACTCGAAAACTTCGGCCCGTGTATCGTCAACGACATCACGGGCGCGGAAGCCGAACCGGAAATCGCCGGCGTAGCCGCCCGTTACCGGGTGCCATTCATTGCCATGCACATGCGCGGCACGCCGCAGAACATGCAGAGCCGGACGCACTACGACGATCTGATCGGCGAAATACGCGGTTACTTCGCAGCAAAAACCGAAACGCTGCGCAGCGCCGGAGTCGAACAGATCGTGCTCGATCCGGGATTCGGTTTTTCAAAAACCGTCGATCAGAATTTCATGCTGCTCGGCCGGATGGGCGAAACATTCCGCGACACGGGGCTTCCGTTTTTAGCCGGCATCTCGCGCAAATCGATGATCTACCGGACGCTCGACACGACGCCGGACGACGCGCTGACCGGCACCTCCGCGCTGCACTGGGAATGCCTGCGCCAGGGAGCCTCGATCCTGCGGGTGCACGACGTTCGCGAAGCCGCGCAGGTCATCGCGCTGTGGAACCGTTTTACCGCTGCAAATACCGCAAAACCATGATAAAAACCAAAGATATACACAAAAGTTTCGGTGCGCTCGAAGTGCTCAAAGGAATCGACCTGTCGATCGACAAAGGGGAAGTCGTTTCGATCGTCGGGCCGAGCGGCGCCGGCAAAACGACGCTGCTGCAAATCCTCGGCACGCTGAGCCGGCCCACTTCCGGCGAGATCGAGATCGACGGCGTAGCCGTGCATACGCTGTCGGACAAGAACATCTCGAAATTCCGCAACACGAAGATCGGCTTCGTATTCCAGTTCCACCACCTGCTGCCCGAGTTTTCCGCGTTCGAGAACGTGTGTATTCCGGGCTACATCGCCGGACGCGAACGGCACGAAGTCGAAAAACGGGCCGCCGAACTGCTCGGGATGCTGGCCATGGAACACCGTCTGACCCATAAACCCGCCGAACTGTCGGGGGGCGAACAGCAACGCGTAGCCATCGCCCGCGCACTGATCAACTCGCCCGCCGTACTGCTGGCCGACGAGCCGTCCGGCAACCTCGACACCAAAAATAAGGAAGAGATCCACAAACTGTTCTTCACGCTGCGCGATACGTTCGGGCAAACGGTCGTCATCGTGACGCACGACGAACAATTGGCCGAAATGTCCGACCGCAAAATCCAGATGATCGACGGACTGATTCGCCCCTGATGGAACACGACGAACTCAAAGAGCTGCTCGACGGCCTGCACGACCGCTACAACGCGCCCGACTTCATTGCGGACGACCCGATCTCCGTTCCTCACCGCTTCGAACGCAGGGAGGACATCGAGATCAGCGGTTTTCTGGCCGCCACGATCGCATGGGGCAACCGCAAATCGATCGTTCGCAATGCCGGCCGGCTGATGCGCCTGATGGACGACGCTCCGTACGATTTCACCGTCCATGCGTCGGAACAGGAACTGAACGCGCTGCTGAACTTCGTTCACCGCACGTTCAACGGAGCGGACTGCATCGCCTTTATTCGCGCCCTGCGCCGACTATGCAGCCGCTACGGAAGTCTCGGCGGCTATTTCGAACAGACATACGCCGCCACGGGCGATCTGCGCACGGTACTGTCGCGGTTCCGCACGACGTTCTGGGAAAGCGATCATCCGACGCGCTGCGAAAAGCACCTCTCCAGCATCGACAAGGGCGCGGCCTGCAAACGGTTGAACATGTTTCTCAAATGGATGGTGCGCAGCGACAGTCGCGGCGTTGATTTCGGACTGTGGCGGACGATCCCGCCCTCGGCGCTCTACTTGCCGCTCGACGTCCACACCGGCAATACCGGCCGTGCGCTGGGCCTACTCACCCGACGGCAAAACGACTGGAAAGCGGTCGAAGAGATCACCGGCTCGCTGCGGCGGCTCGATCCGGACGACCCCGTCCGGTACGATTTCGCCCTGTTCGGAGTCGGAGTGAACCGGTCGTCGGACGAGCTGCCGCCGACCGGCGCAAAAATCCGCTGATTCCCCGATGAGCCCCGGGTTCGCAAAATAACAAAGGCTTCTCCTTACGAAGAAGCCTTCGTTCGATCCGGACATGCCGAGGCATCTACCGGGCGTATTTGATCGCCGCCTCGATATTGATGCCGCTCTCCCACGGCCGGCACCGACAGCCGCTCGGCTGTCCATCGACATAATATTCGACCCATGCGCCCGAATCGTCGCGCAGGGCCATCATCCGGTCGTAAACATCTGCAGCGAGCGGATCCCCGCAGTCGGCCAGCGCATATAGGAACATGCCGAAATCGTAGCCCAGTATCCGGTCCTGCGACGAGATTTTCCCGGTCTTCCGGTAAAGCGCGACCACCTCGTCGAGCAAAGCCCGTTTCTCGGAATCGGAAAGGAGCTGCGCATTGATGTAGATAGGGAAAAGGTAGGCGGACGGAATACTGAAACGCTCTACGGGCGGCAGTTCGACCCGGCTGTTGTCTTTGCGCATGCAATCCTCGCAGAAATAAAGACACCCTTTGAAATGGTAGGTCTCGGTAAAGTAATCGAAATGATCGGGGTGCAGGCAAACGCCGGGACGCGTAGCCGGATAGCTGACCTTCGCCTCGCGCTGCGGATTGTTGATGAACAGCTTGCCGTCCCGGTAAAAATTATCGCGGTAACGATCGCTGCATTGCCGCACGTCGCGTTCGAGCGCGGCGATCCGGTCTTCGTTCCACAGCGACCGCGTACGGACGAAATCCAGCAACCGCGAACTCCCTTCGATAAACAGCAGCGTCGCCTCGGCCGAACCGTGGTACATCACCTTGCGCGGCACGACGCCGCCGGCAATGTAAGTCTCGTCGCCGTTGAACGGCAGCATACCGTCGATCAGGTTGCGTTGCTGCGCCTGGGTCGCCCACTCAAGCATCGGAAGAATTCGTTCGAGGAACGCCGCATCGTTCGTTTTCCGGAAATAATCGAACGCCTGCACGACCAGATAACCGGTAATCTCGGTCTCGTCGTTTTCGTGACGGTGGAAAATTCCGGGATAACCGATCGCCTGCGCATTCTGGATATATCCGTAATCTTTCCAGATGTTATAATAAAAATCCAGGATGGCGCGGGCCTCGTCGCTGTGTCCCAGCGCCAACAGCGCCCGCGAAACCCCGTACTGGTCGCGCACGTAGCCCATGTGGTAAACGATCCCGGCCAGTACGCCGCCTTCGCGTCCTTGCTGGCTCTTGATCAGCACGCCGATGTCGTCCACGGCCCGGAAAAATTCGTCGCGGCGGTCGGCCGACAGGTTCGACGCTTTGAACCGGTGCTGCTTCGCCGTATATTTCTTCCAGCTTTTCGCACTCGCCTTCTGCAACGATTCGGGCGATGCGGAAGCGATCGCCGCGCTGTTTTCGGCAAGCCGGCGTTCGTTCGGTCCGGCAACTACGTACAAGGCTCCGTCGCCCGGAGTCACGTTCAGCACCCAACTTTTATCGCCGCCCGCTCCCGGGACGAGCGTCGCCGAACCGGTCGTAAACACCTCGTACAGATAACCCGAAGGGGCTTTATAACTGCTGTAAAAAGGAACGCCGGGAGCGATGCCGATCCGGTAACGCCGGTTCGTATTCTTTAATTCCGCGGCCGACATATCCTCCCTGACCGTTATCAGCTCCTCATACGGAGCGTACCGGTCTTCCATCCTGACGGCGATCCGGTAACTGAACGGACGCTGCGCATGAATACGGCGGACGAAACCATCGCTGCCGACGGTTACGAAATCGGTCTGACGGGCTACTTCCGCCCCACCGTCGGTAATCAGGCTGTGCCAAACGGCCGTCCGAGGCTCGCGTTGCAGATCGACCCGGTAATCTCCCTGCAGATTCATCGTGAAAAATCCGGGAGAAGAGTAAGGCGGACCGAACAGTTGCAGGATATCGGCGCCCTGTCCATAGACGCACAGACCGCCGTTTCCAATCGCATGGATGCCCGGCACCTGCGAATTATCCTGCCGAACGACCGCGCCCGAAGCGCCGTCAAAAACGGCAACCGCGCCTAAAAACAGGCATGCAAAACGTAGTAACTTCATCTTTTTATTTAAGTTTTGGTTAGGTTCCGACACAAACCGGCCGCAATCCGCCGGTCTACTCCCCGCGCCGTTGCAAAACGCCCAGGCGGCGTTCGACCTCACGGCGGATCGCTCCGAAATCTCCGTTCGCCAGTGCACCCTGCCGCACCACGATGCGTCCGTCGACCATCACCGTCTCCACGTCGGACGGCTTCGCGCAGTAAACCAGGTTCGCGACCAGGTCGTGACACGGAGTCAGGTGCGGTTTATCGAGGTTCAGCACGATCAGGTCGGCGCGGGCCCCTTCGGCTAACACGCCGATCTCGCCCTTCATGCCGATCGCATCGGCCGCCCGCGTCGTCGCCATCCGCAACACTTCGTACGCCGGCAATACGCACGGATCTCCGGTAGCTACTTTCTGCAAAAACGACCCCGTACGCATCTCGTCCCACATATCCAGGTCGTTGTTCGAACTCGGCCCATCGGTGCCGATGCCGACGTTGGCGCCCCGTTCGAGCAACCGGGCGACCGGAGCGATCCCGCTCGCGAGCTTCATGTTGCTCTGCGGATTATACACGACGGAAACGCCCTGCCGGGACAAGATCTCCATATCCGTTTCGGTCAGGTGGACGCAATGCACCGCCAACGCGCGGTAATCGAAAACACCGAGATCGCGTAGATGCTCCACCGGCGTTTTACCGTATCGTTCGCGAATCGTTTCCACTTCCGACAAAGTCTCGGCGACATGGATATTGACGCCTACCCCGTTGCGTTCGCACAGTTTCAGCGATTCGCGGATTTGTTCGGGCGTACAGGTGTACGGGGCATGCGGAGCGACCCAAACCCGGATGCGATCGCCGGCGGCGCCGTTATACCGTTCAATCATCCGCTGCGTCCGTTCGACGTAACCGTCGAACGCCGTCCCGACGAAAGCCGGACTGACGACCGCCCGGATTCCGCTGCGGATCGCCGCCTCGGCGACCCGGTCGGCATACCAGTACATATCGACGAAAGCGGTCGTACCGCCGAGCAGCATTTCGGCGATTCCCAGCTCGGCCCCGCTGTAAATATCGTCGCCGTCCAGTTTCGCCTCGAACGGCCAGATCTTTTCGGTCAGCCACGGCATCAGCGGCAGGTCGTCGGCATAGCCGCGCATCAGGGTCATCGACACGTGGTTGTGCAGGTTAATCAGACCCGGCATCACGAGCCGTCCGGCGCCGTCCGCCACCTGCAATCCTTCTCCTCGCTCCCGCTCGTAACGTTCGATCCGCTGCGGGGAGTCGCTCACCAACGCGATCCGGTCGCCGCTGACGGCAACCGCGCCCCGGTAATATTTCGGTCTGCCGGGCTGTTCCGTCATCGGAAGCACCAGGCAATTTTTTATCAATAGTTCCACAATCGTCCGACACTAAATAACCTACCCGTCCGTCAAAGGGCGGGCCAAAACAAAAATAATCAAATATCCGGTAATTTCCTCCTACGGAACGACGTTTCCGCGGATCGTAACGATATACTGCTTTTCGGGCGTGTTCGTCAGGATTTTGACGGCTTTCAGAAAAGAGCCGTCTTGCTTGGCGGGATCGTAAACCACCGTCACCGTACCTTTCCGTCCCGGAGCCACCGGTTTCCGCGAAAAGCGGACTTTCGTGCAATTGCAGGCCGTTTCGGCTTTTATAATCACCAGCGGAGCGTCCCCGGTATTTTCGAAACGGAAATCCCGGCTCACGGCTCCGCCCTTTTCACCGACCTCGCCCAGATCGTACGTTTTGGTCTCGAAGGCGACGGCAGGCTGGGCGCAAAGCTCCCCGCCTCCGAAAACGACACATATCAAAATCAACAGATACCTCATACGCTGTTACGGCTATACTCCGTTCTGCGGAGAACGACGTCACTGCATCCGGAAATTGTAGGTAATGGTTCCCGACTGCGAAACCGGAGCGTTCTCGTCCACGTTGAACTGCGCGCGGCGGGCCGCCTGCAGCGCGGAATTGACCAGCGAACTGTTCTGCGTCGTGGAACCTTTCGAACGATAGGTCGCCGCAGTGACTTTCCCCTGCTGATCCACCATGATTTCGATCACGACGCGTCCCTGGTCTTTAGCGCTGTAATCGGGTTTCGGAAGCATTCCGACCAGCGATCGCCCGGACAGGCTCGCCGAATTGCCGCCGGTGCCCGTTCCGGTTCCTTCGTGGCTTCCCTCCGGCGTTCCGGCCAGATTCCCCTGATTGCCGGCCCCGGTTCCGGTTCCTTCGCTCGTGGCTTTGCTGCCCTCGGTGCGGCCCGGAAACAGCGCTTTACGGTTCACCTCGCGCGGCTTCTCCACCGGCTTCTGTTCGGGCTTGGGTTTGGCTTCGACTTTCTTATCCTCTTTCTTCGGCGTTTTTTTCTCGTCTTTCTTCTTCTCTTTAACCACGACGTCGGTCTCCTCGAAGTCCTGCGTCAACTGCTCGTCCTCGGCAGCCTGCTGCGGCGGAGCCTGTTGCTGCGGTTGCTGCGGAGCCTCGGCAGCCTGGTCGTTCATAGCGAGGTCGGCTCCCGGAGCAGCCTCCTCGACATTCCCGAAATTAATCATCAGCCCCTCGCCGTTGTCGGGAGGCGGAAGCAGTTGAAATTTCAACAGCAACAACAACAGCAACACCGACACTGCGTAAATCAGCGTCGCTATTCCGCCTACGAGGCGCTGCTGCGTACGGTCTTCCGGCTGAAAGTCAATCATCGGTTATTCCGGTCTCGTTGCCAAAATCAGTTTGAACTTATTCTTCATGGCGATGTTCATCACTTTCACCACCTCTTCGATCGGAACGCTTTTGTCGCAGTGCAGCGACACGGTAGGATCTTCCGTTCCAGTCAGTTTCGCGACCAGCGTCTCTTCGAGCCGATCGAAGGAAACGGGCGTCGTCTCGATGAAATAGCCCAGATCGGAGTTGATCGAAACCGTCGTATACGGTTTCTCCTTCAACTGATTGGAACTTTTCGGCAACGTCAGCTTCACGGCGTTCGGATTGATCAGCGTGGTCGAGAGCATCATGAAAAGCAGCAGCAGGAAGATCAGGTCCGTCATCGACGAAGCGCTGAACCCTACCTCTACCTTCGATCCTCTTTTAATGGCCATAATCGTGCGATTTTAATTCTTGTAACAAGTGTTGTCTTACTGTTCGATCGGCTGGTTCAGGATATCCATGAACGCAATCGAGTTGGCCTCCATCTGGAATACCAGCTTCTCGATACGGGCTACCAGGTAGTTATACCCGAAATAGGCCGGCACGCCGACCGTCAGACCGCCGACCGTCGTCACCATCGCCACGTACATACCGCTGGCCAACACCGTCATATCGACCGTTCCTCCCGCCTGCGACATGTTCATAAAAGCCTGCACCATGCCGACCACCGTACCGAGAAACCCGATCATCGGCGCGCCGCCGGCGATCGTCGCCAGAATCGGCAGACCGTTTTCGAGCTTCGACACTTCCAAGTTGCCTACGTTCTCGATCGAACTGTTCACGTCGCTCAGCGGACGGCCGATCCGCTCGATCCCCTTTTCGACCATCCGGGCGATCGGAGTGTTGGTGGAACGGCAAAGTTGGATCGCCGCGGAGATTTTCCCGTCGAAAATCTGCTCGCGGATCCGGTTCATGAAATTCACGTCCACGGCGGAAGCCTTGCGGATCGCCCAGAACCGTTCGAAGAAAATAAACACGGCCACGCCCCCTAAAATCAACAAAGGCCACATCAGGAAACCGCCGGCCAGGAAAAGCTCTCCGAAACTCATCGTCTGGGCAGCCTGCTCGGTCGCCGCAGCGGCAGCGGCCGTGGCGGCAGCCACCGGTTCAGTTGCTTGCAACAAGATCATCATATCTACAAATTGTTATTTTAAATTTTGAAAATACGCTTCCGTTTTCAATTCACAAAAATACGTTTTATTATGAATCCTACAAACATTCGCCGGCCCCGAGTTTTCGTTTTTTTTCACCCCGGATACAATCGGTTATCAGGCAAAACGTTAACCTCAGGGGCAAGCCGGATTTTGTTCCGAAGCACGCGAAAAATCGCACGTCTCGGCATCCGTCCGGCTTCACTTCAGCCTACGTATCCGCTCTTGTAGGCGGCGCAAACCGCACCGGGCAAGCGGTGTTTCGCCGAAAATCCGCCGGAAACCGGCCTCGTCCAATCCCAACCAGTCGTCGATGTCCAACCGTTCCAGTTCCGCAAGCGGTGCGAAAGAGTCGTGCACGGAGACCGGGGCTTTGCGGTTGTAAGGACAGGCCCTTTGGCATACGTCGCACCCGAACAGCCAGCCGTGCAGATCGCCTTCGTCCCCGTCGCCGGCTTCGATCGTCCGGCGGGAAATGCAGCGCCCCGCGTCGATCGTCCGGTCGGGACGGATCGCCGCGACCGGACAGGCGTCCACGCAGGCGCGGCAGGTTCCGCAGCCGTCGCGCACGAACGGCGCGTCCGACTCCAATTCGGCCGTCGTAACTACCTCGCCCAGCAACAGGAACGAGCCGAGCCGGGGATTCGCCAGCAACGAATTGCGTCCGATCCAGCCCAGGCCGGCCTCGACCGCCCACGACTTTTCGGCCAGCGGAGCGGTATCGGTAAAAACCCGTCCGGACGCCCCGGGCACGAGTTCCCGCAGGTAGGCCGACAATTCGTTCAACCGTTCGCGGATCGTCAGATGGTAATCCCTCGAATGCGCATAAGAAGCGATGCGGGAAGCCACCTCGTGCGCCGACGGCGGGCGGTGGTAGCCGACCCCGCAAACGATCACCGAACGGGCGCCTTCGCAGAGCGCCCCCGGATCGAACCGTTTGCCGGTATTCCGGCGCAAATACTCCAAGCCGCCGTCGCATCCGTCGGCGAGCCAATTCTTAAACCGATCGTACTGCCGCTCCAGCGAACGGCAGCGGGCAATCCCGCACAGATCGAATCCGAGCGACAAAGCCTTCCTGCGGATTTTTTCGGAGTTTGTCATTTTTGCCGTTTACGGTTCGGGTTATTTGCGCAAAAGTACGATTTATAAAACAAAAATCTTTACATTTGCATTTTACATTAGGGAGTGTTTATCGCTTTTAACAAACGTATCAATTATGTTCAACACGCTTCTGGAATTATATCAGCACAGCATCCACGCTTACAGTTCCAATAAGTGTTTTTCGATGTACGGCGGGGAGGCGCTCACGTACCGCGATTTTGCAGACCGGGTAGACTCCCTGATCGAAACGTTCGTCGCATCCGGTCTCAGCCACGGGGACAAGATCGCCCTGCTGAGCAACAACATGCCCAACTGGGGAGCGGCTTATTTCGCCGCCGCGATTTCGGGCATGGTCATCGTCCCGATCTTGCCGGACTTTTCCGGAGCGGAGATCGACCGCATCATCCTGCACTCCGAGGCGAAAGCCCTGGTCGCTTCCGACAAACTCTATACGAAAGTATCCAAGGAAGTTATCGCACAGCTACAGGTCGTAATTCGCTCGATGAACCTCGGGGTCATATCTTCCCATTCGGACGCTCCGCGCGGAACGATCAGGGATCCGAAAGAGGAAGACCTCGCCGCCATCATCTATACTTCCGGAACGACTTCCCGGCCCAAAGGGGTCATGCTGTCGCACAAAAACCTTTGCAGCGAACTGGCGATGGTCAGCATCCTGCAACCGGTTTACCAAAACGACGTCTTCCTGTCGATCCTGCCGCTGTCGCATACTTACGAATGCTCGCTGGGCATGTTGCTGCCGTTCATGTGGGGAGCCTCGGTGATCTATCTCGACAAAGCGCCCACCGCCGCCGTACTGCTGCCGATCCTCAAAGAGGTACGGCCGACTATCATGCTGAGCGTACCGCTGATTATCGAGAAAATATACAAAAACAAAATCCTGCGCCAACTGTCGGCCAACCGCCTGATGCGGTGGCTGTATCGGAAAGAGTGGGGCCGCAAATGGCTGCACCGCATAGCGGGCAAAAAACTGATGAAACTATTCGGCGGCCGCATCCGCTTTTTCGGGATCGGCGGGGCAAAACTCGACGGAACCGTCGAGCGCTTCCTGTTCGAAGGGAAATTTCCGTACGCGATCGGCTACGGGCTGACCGAAACGGCTCCGGTACTGGCCGGCGTCAACCCGTCGATGGTACGCCACCAGTCGACCGGTCCGATGCTCGAAGGCGTCCAGGCGCGGCTGGACAACGTGAATCCGCAGTCGGGCGAAGGCGAAATCGTCGTCAAAGGGCCGAACGTGATGATCGGCTACTACAAAGACCCCGAAGCGACCGCCGACTCGTTCACCTCGGACGGCTGGTTCCGCACGAAAGACCTCGGCCTATTCGACCAGGACGGATACCTCTACATCAAGGGACGGCTGTCGAACATGATTCTCGGCCCGAGCGGCGAAAACATCTATCCCGAAGAGATCGAAAACGTCCTCAACAGTCACGCGCTCGTCAACGACTCGCTGGTCAGGGAGGACAACATGGGCAAGCTGGTGGCGATCGTCTACTTCAACCGCGAAGAACTCGAACGCAAATACAAGACGATGAAGGAAGAACTGGGCATCCGGATGGAAAACATCAAGCACGAGCTACTCGCTTACGTCAACTCGAAAGTAAACCGCTTCTCGAAAATATCGACCGTCATCGAACAGAAAGACGAATTCGAAAAAACGCCGACCCACAAGATCAAACGGTTCCTCTATAACAAAAAACAAAAATAAACCTGCATGACCGAACGAGAAACGGAACGCTATCAACGCAACCTGCTGGTCGAAGGGTTTTCGGCAACCGGGCAGCAACGGCTCTCGGAAAGTCGCGTAACGGTGGTCGGAGCCGGAGGACTCGGCTCGGCGACGCTGAACTACCTGGCGGCGGCGGGAGTCGGCCGCCTGCGGATCGTCGAAAACGACACCGTATCGCTGAGCAACCTGCAACGCCAGATTCTCTACACAACCGCCGACCTGGACGCTCCGAAAGCAGAAGTCGCCGCGGCACGGCTGTCGCGGCTGAATCCGGCCTGCCGGATCGAAATCCGCACCGACCGGCTCGACGGCGGCAATGCGGACGAAATCCTGTCGGATTGCGACGTCGTCGTGGACTGCACCGACAACTACGCCACCCGTTATGCGATCGACGATTTCTGTTCGGCCCGGCGGATACCGATGGTATACGGTACTGCCGAGCAGATCGGCGGACAGGTTTCGGTCTTCAACACGGCGGGAGCCGGATCGTACCGTTCTCTTTATCCGGAACAGCCGGTACAACAGCCGATCGTCGGAGTACTTTCGCCGATCGTCGGAGTCATCGGCTCGCTGCAAGCGCTCGAAACGATCAAGCTGCTCGCGGGTATCGGCGACGGACTGGCCGGACGGCTGCTGACGATCGACGGACGTACGATGCGCATCTTCACATTCGAAATCTGACGCTCTATGTTCGATATAGCCAGGCAACGCGGCACGGTCCGCGAACAACTCCGCATCGCAGACCTGATGTCGCTGACCCCGAAAGGGAAACGGGTGCTCGAGATCGGCGCGCGGGACTGTTACCTATCGCGGAAACTCACCGCCCTGTACCCGGAAGTGGTAGCGCTCGACCTTACGAAACCCGAAATCGACGCGCCCGGCATCACGGCCGTACAGGGCGACGTTACCGGACTCCGTTTCGCGGACAATGCGTTCGATACCGTTTTCTGCACCGAAGTGCTGGAACACGTCCCGCCCGAAAAATTGCAGCAGGCCTGCAACGAGATCGTCCGCGTCGCATCGCGCTACGCGGTAATCGGCGTTCCCTACCGGCAGGATCTGCGCGCCAACCGCACCCGTTGCCTACGGTGCGGCGCGGTCAATCCGACGACCGGCCACCTGAACCGTTTCGACCGGCAGCGGCTGACCGCCCTGTTCCCCGGCATGACGCCCCGCGAGATCCGGCTCACAGGACGCGGACAGGCCGTCACCAACCCGCTGTCGGTGGCGATCTACCGCCTGTGCGGATATCCCTACGGCAGCTACGAACAGGAGGAAGGATGCATCCGCTGCGGCGAAAAACTCGTCCGACCGAAGATCGACCGAATACAATGGGCGCTCTGTTTCGTCGCACGCGCATTGAACCAGATTCAGTACAAACTGTACGGCCGCAACAGGCCGATATGGATTCACATCCTGTTCGAAAAAACAGCCTGAACCGACGAAATTAAAACCGGGACGCTCGCGATGAGCGTCCCGGTTCGGTTTATACACTTCGCGACGATGCGAAATTATTTCAGACCGATCTGTTTTTCGAGGTATTCCCGGATCGAATGCTCCATCGAATGGCGGTGATAATCGGCGATGTGGCAGGCCCAGTCGTTGTCTGTACGGTCGCCCGCACGGCAACAGTTGAATTCGGTGACCTCCTTGTCATAACGATCGAGCAGCGGCAGCATCCGGTCATCGGCGCAATACCGGTTCTCGTGAACGACCAGCGGCAACGGCAGCTTCGGTTTCAGATCGGGCTTCTCGCGCGGATAGCCGACGGCGAGTCCGCAGACGATCGAAACGCCCCGCGGCAACGCCAGCATCTGCGAAACCTTTTCGGGATCGGCCGTGCGGATATACCCGACGCAGCAGCAGCCCAGTCCGAGCGATTCGGCGGCCGTCACGGCGCTCATCATCGCCAGCGAAGCGTCGATCACGCCGACCGTATAACCGTCGATCGTAGCGTCGAACGCCGGCGTATCGACGCCCTTCTGTTTGGCCGCGAGCCGCAGTTTATGAAAATCCATGCAGAAGACCATGAAAACGGCCGACGTCTTGATCTGTTTCTGTCCGGTAATCTCGTACAATTGCTCTTTCAGAGCCTGGTCGGTAACGGCGATTACCGAAAACTGCTGACCGTTGTAACTGGTCGGCGCGTTGCGGATCGCTTCGTAAATAAAATTCAGTTTTTCCGGTTCGATCGGCTGGCGTTCGTAACGCCGGATCGACCGGCGCTCCAGCAGACTTTCCTTAACACTTTTCATATCTTTCGAAATTTGATTTTTCTTGCGTTCCGGATCGTTACCCAGCAAACAGGATACCGATTCCAGCCTACATGACCTTCGCAAGATACGTTATTTTCGGGAAACGAGGATCGCCGAAGCGCGAAAATTCTCTACTTCCCGTCCCGCATCCGCGCGTTCATAGACTCCTCAATCGGTAGAGATCGCATATCGAAATCCGAACATTTCAAACCGGGGAGCAAATACGCGTCCTTCAAACGCCACAGCCCGAAAAAGAATCCGCGATCCGATCCGCCCCTACGATTCTGGCCGCGAGATCGATCCGCTCGATTTCCAGCGTTAGCGAGTTCAGGTGGGCAAACTCCTGCTTTTCGACCGTTCGGACTTTGGGCTTCTGCAATTCCCAAGATTCCAGGACAGCGATTCCGAACAAAAGGTAGATCGGCATTTTTTTATGGCGAAAGTATTTTAACTAACAGAAATCTCGGTAGAATCGTAAAAAAAGCCGCTCCCCGAATGGGGAGGGCTTTCAAAAACCAATTTCCGGAAAGGCCCGGCCTCTTACCGGACAGTCGTATCTGTCAGGCTCACTCTAGTTTGCACACATAACAGTATGGGAATATTTATCCCTTGTTTTGCACATGCTGCCATGCGAGAGCCGACGCCCCGAGAACGGCGGCGTTTTTCCCGTCGATACCGGACGGCAACAATTTCACCTTGTTGCGGAAAATCGGCATCATGTTCATCTCCATGTATTTCTTCGTCGGCTCGAAAATATACTTGCCGGCCTTGGCCAATCCGCCGAACAGGAAGATCGCCTCGGGACTGGTGATGCTCACCGCATCAGCCAGCGCGCGTCCGAGCAACATGCCGGTGTATTCGTACGCTTCGATTGCCAACGGGTCGCCGTTGAGCGCCGCTTTGGTAATCATTTCGGCAGTCAGGTCGGTAAACGTCACATGCCGGAATTCGCTGTCCTCGATGCTGTCGGCCATCAGCTTGAAAATCGTTCGTTTGATCCCGGTCGCCGAAACATAAGTTTCGAGACATCCCTTGCGACCGCATCCGCAGACGCGCCCCGTATGGCTGACCGTCACGTGCCCGAGCTCGCCGGCGAAACCGTCGTGCCCGTAAATCAACTGGCCGTTGGCTACGAACCCGCTGCCGAGTCCCGTGCCGAGCGTCACGACCAAAAAGTCCTTCATGCCGCGCGCGCCGCCGTATACCATTTCGCCGACGGCCGCCGCATTGGCGTCGTTGGTAACGATCACCGGCAGCGTCGGGAAGAAACGCTTCATTTTTTCGACCAAATTCACCGTGCCCTTCCACGGTAAGTTGGGCGCGAATTCGATCGTTCCTTTATAAAAGTTGCCGTTGGGCGCGCCGATACCCACTCCGATCAGTTCGTACTCTTCTCCGGCCGTCTTCAGCAGATTCTGGATTCCGATATACAACTCTTCGATATAAAGATCCGAATCCGGGAAATTGCGGGTCGGAAATACGCCCTCGCTCAAAATATTCCCCTGCTCGTCGACTAAACCATAGGCGGAATTGGTACCTCCGATATCCACGCCAACTGCTACTTTTTTCATCTGTTAAATCAGGTTTTAAATTATTTAATTATTTCAAATGGTTGCGAATCACGTAAAATGTCTTTCAAATATACAAAAAAAATCATCCCTGCAAGCATCCGGTTTGAAAATAACGGCGACGCGCCGATATTATTTCGCAATCCGGACAGATTGCGCGTCCGGCGGCAACGTTCCGCCGGACGCCCCGGTACGGCCGTAACGTTTTTTTCTTAACTTTGCATCCGAATCAAACGGAAGACCCTTAAAATCCGGCATTATGTACTCTTTCCACGAACTGGCCGATATCGTTCAGAACGAAATCAAAAACCTGAAATATCCGCAGCAGCCCGAACTGCTGTACGCTCCGATCGTCTATTCGCTCGAAGAGGGCGGCAAACGAATCCGTCCGGTCGCGCTGCTGATGGCCTGCAACCTGTTCCGCGATGAGATCGACTGCGCCAAACCGGCCGCTCTCGCCGTCGAAGTGTTCCACAACTTCACGCTGCTGCACGACGACATCATGGACCGTTCCGACACCCGTCGCGGCAAACCGGCCGTGCATACGCGCTGGAACGACAACGTGGCGATCCTGTCCGGCGACGCAATGATGATCTACGCTTATAAACTGTTGTGCGGATGCGACCGGAGAGTGCTGCCGCAGCTACTCGAAACGTTCAACGAAACGGCCATCGGCGTCTGCGAAGGACAGCAGTACGACATGGACTTCGAATCGCGCGACGACGTAACGGTCGACCGGTACCTGGAGATGATCCGGCTGAAAACGGGCGTGCTGTTGGCCGGCGCGCTCAAACTCGGGGCAATCTGCGCGGAAGCCCAACCGTGGCAGGCCGAACTGTTATACAACTTCGGGATCAACGTCGGACTGGCTTTCCAACTGCAGGACGACCTGTTCGACACGTACGGCGATGCCGCCGTATTCGGCAAACCGATCGGCGGGGATATCCTGGCCGGCAAAAAAACGTTCCTGCTGACTACGGCGCTGAAAACCGCCGATGCGGCCACCCGCGGCGAACTGCTCGCGCGGCTGCACGACGGCGGCATGTCGGCGGCGGAGAAAATCGAAACCGTGCGTGGCATCTACGACCGGCTGGGAGTCCGGAAGATCACCGAAAAGGCGATCGCCGACTATTTCCGCAATGCCGACCGAATCCTCAACAGCCTGGAAGTCGGGATCGAACGCATCGTCCCGCTGCAGGAACTGAGCGAAACCCTGTTGAACCGCAAAAAATAACGGGCCTTTCGAAAAAACGGGGACAACGCGCCCCAACTGCAAAACGATGGAAAAGATAAAACGCGACGAAATCGAGATCATGGCGCCGGTAGGCTGCTACGAATCGCTGGCGGCGGCCGTGCAGGCCGGAGCCGATTCGATCTATTTCGGCGTCGAACAACTGAACATGCGCGCCCGGTCGTCGTTCAACTTCACGCTGGACGACCTGGCAAGGATCGTCGCGACCGCCCGCGAGAACGGCATCCGCACTTACCTGACCGTCAATACGATCCTATACGACGAAGACCTGCCCGAAATGCGCCGGATTCTGGACAGGGCCCGACGGGAAGGCGTGGACGCCGTGATCGCATCGGATCAGGCGGCGATTTTCTACGCCCGATCGATCGGTCTCGAAGTCCACATCTCCACGCAACTGAACGTGTCGAACATCGAATCGGTCGCATTTTACGCGCAATATGCCGACGTGGTGGTACTGGCACGCGAATTGAGCCTCGCGCAGGTGCAGGCGATCCGCCGCGGCATTCTCGAGCGGGATATCCGCGGTCCGCACGGCAAACCGGTCAAAATCGAAATGTTCGCGCACGGTGCGCTCTGCATGGCCATCTCCGGCAAATGCTACCTGAGCCTGCACCACACGAACTGTTCGGCAAACCGGGGAAGCTGTCGCCAGATCTGCCGCAGGGCTTACGAGGTCAGGGACAAAGATACCGGCGAAGAACTGGAGATCGAGAACCATTATATCATGTCGCCGAAGGACCTCTGCACGGTCGATTTCCTCGACCGTTTCCTGGAGGCCGGAGTGCGGGTGCTGAAGATCGAGGGCCGGGCCCGTTCGGCGGAATACGTCAAACGGGTCGTCGAATGCTACGACGAAGCGCTGCGGGCGATCGAAGCCGGAACGTATACCCCGGAAAAGGCCGAGGCATGGAAGCAGCGGCTGCAGACCGTATTCAACCGCGGTTTCTGGGGCGGGTACTACCTCGGCGAACGGGCCGGACAGTGGAGCAGTCACTACGGGTCGTCCGCCACGATGCGCAAGGTGTACGTCGGCAAGGTAACGAATTACTTCTCCCGGATCGGCGTAGCGGAGATCCTGGTCGAAGCGGCTCCGCTGGAAGCCGGAGAGGAAGTTTTCATCACCGGAGAGACGACCGGAGTGTTGGAATTCACGGCCGAAGACATCCGGGTAGCCCTGAAATCCGCCGAACGGGTTCCTCAGGGCGTCTATTGTTCCGTAAAAACCCCTTCGCCGGTACGACGCGGGGATAAACTCAATAAAATGGTACCGTCCGGAAAAGTCCCGGACAACCGGTAAACAGACAATGAACAACCGACCCGAAAATACCCCGGAGCCGCAGCATCCGCCGAAAAGCCCGTTGAGCAAGATACGGCTTTCGAACGCTTTCTATCCGATCCTCATCGGATTGGGAGCGGTAGGGTACATGCTGTGGAAAGACTTCGACATCCAGGTGTTTTCCGGAATCACTTTCTCGTGGCACATGGTGTTCTGGCTCGTTATGGCCGTGGTGTTCATGTTCGGCCGCGACATCGGCTACATCATCCGTATCCGCATCCTCAGCAACAACCAGCTTTCGTGGCGGCAGGCGTTCCGGGTCATCATGCTGTGGGAGTTCACGTCGGCGATCACGCCGTCGGCCGTCGGGGGCACCAGCGTCGCGATCATCTACGTCCACAAAGAAGGGATCAGCGTCGGGCGCAGCTCGGCGATCGTAATGCTCACCTCGTTCCTCGACGAACTCTATTTCATCGTGATGTTCCCGCTGCTGATACTGATCGTCGGCCCGTCGGAACTTTTCGACGTTTCAACCTCTTCCGGAGTGCTTACGCGCAGCCTGATGGGAATCGCGCTGACCGGCTATTTCCTGAAACTGGGATTCGTGCTGGTGCTTTCGTACGGGCTGTTCGTCAATCCGCGCGGGCTGAAATGGCTGCTGTTGAAAGTTTTCAAACTGAAATTCCTGCGCCGCTGGTACCATGCGGCCGGACAGACCGGCACGGACATCATCCGCTCGTCGCACGAAATCCGGCGCTACAACTACAAATTTTGGCTGAAAGCGTGTTCTTCGACCTTCCTGTCGTGGAGTTCGCGCTACCTGGTGGCCAATGCGCTGATCATGGCCTTTTTCGCAGTCAGCGACCAATTCCTGCTGTTCGCGCGGCAGCTGGTGATCTGGATCATGATGCTGGTGATGCCTACCCCCGGCGGAAGCGGCTTCGCAGAATACGTATTTTCGAGCTATTGCAGCGACCTGATCAGCGTTTCGCCGGCGATGCAGTTGGGAGCGGCCACGCTGATCGCCCTGCTGTGGCGCGGGGTAACTTACTACCCCTACCTCGCCATCGGCGCGATCATCTTCCCGCGCTGGATCAAGAAAAAATTCATGCACAAACAGTAATCCACGGATTCTCTAAAAAGACCCAAGGTACGGGCGGAACGGACTGACGCGGCGGTACTATCGGACTTTCAGCAACGCCTCGGCCGTCACGATATCGACCGGCGTAGTAATTTTGATATTCATATAAGAACCTTCGCAAAGATATATCCGTCCGCCGTCCGCCTCGACCACGCTCGCATCGTCGGTAAAAGAGTCCCGAAAAGGCTGTCGATAGGCTTTCCGGAGAATTTCCGTGCGGAAAACCTGCGGAGTCTGGACGATGCGGAACGCAGAACGGTCTACGATGTTGCTGCCCCCGTCCGCGATCCGCCGCAGCGAATCGACCGGTACGACGACCGGAATCACGGCCCCGTAGGCCTGCGCATCCCGCACGGCCCGCAGAATCACTTCCCGGCCGACCAGCGGCCGCACGCCGTCGTGTACGGCGACCAGTCCGGCATCGCCCGCATGATCCAATCCGCGGCGCACCGACTCGAAACGGGTCGCTCCGCCCTCGCAGACTTCATGCGGCGTCGTAAAAGCGTATTCGCGGCAAAGATTCCGCCAATAGCCGATATGCGCTGCGGGCAGTACGACGATCGTCCGGGCATCCGCCAGCGTCTCGGCGAAACGCCGGATCGTATGCATCAGGATCGGCAACCCGTCGAGCACCAGGAACTGCTTGGGAACCTCGGCGCCCATCCGCGAGCCGCTACCTCCGGCCACGATAATCACAGCGATACGGTTCATCTCTTCTTCTCTTCCAGATAGGCCCGGGTGACTCTTCGCAGCGTCTCCTGCACCGGGGTAAATTCGAAATCGAGCGTCCGCAACACCTTTTCATTGCTGTAATACGAACTGCTGACGGCGCTGGACAGGATCGATTCGGACAGGAGCTGCTTGTGCCGGGTCACCCGCCGAAGTTCCCGCTCGGCGGCGGCGGCCAGGTTCAGCGCACGGGTTCCGATACAAATGCGCGGCAAACGGCGGCCGGCCGTCTCGGCGACGATCGAAAAAAACGCTTTGAACGGAAGGTTTTCGGCGGAAAGAATATACCGCTGTCCGACAGCTTCCGGCACTTCGGCCAACAAAACCGTCGCCCGCGCCACGTCCCGGACATCCACGTACCCCTTTACGCCTTTCGTATAGAAAAAGTTCCCGTGGGCACCGAATGCGATCAACTGGGAACTTCCCGATTTCCAGTCCCCTTCGCCGATAACGATCGACGGATTGACGACAACCGTCCGCAACCCCTGCAGGGCGCCCCGCCGGACGATATTTTCCGCATAGAACTTACTGACCGAATAGGCCGACAATCCGACCAGACTGTCCGGTATGCACGTTTCATCGACCAGCTTCTCCCCGGGCCGGGCCGGGCCGAGCGTCGCCACGGAACTGACATGCACCAGCAAGCCGACCCCGCTGTCGAGGCAGGCGTTCACGACATGCGTCGCCAGTTCGGTATTCGCAACGATAATTTCGTCCGACCTTTCCGGATCGAAAGAAACCTGCGCCGCACAGTGGAACAGCACGTCGGTTCCCTCCACCGCTTCACGCAGCGCATGCGGGTTATTCAGCGCCGTTTCCCGAAATTCGATCCGGTCGTAAAAAGACGAAACACCCATGCGCTCCAGCGTCCGGTGCAACAACTGTTGCCGCTTTATATCGCGTACCAACATCCTCACCGTGCACCCGGCGCGGAGCAGTTCGGCAACGAGGTGACTACCCACCAATCCGGTTCCTCCGGTAACCGTAATTCGTTTGTCTTTCAGCGTATTCAATTCAACTGTTCGTATCGTTTTCCCATATTATTTTTTTTCCGAAACCGAGCCGGTTGTCCGTGTACTTGAAAAAAACGGGGCGGATGATCCACAGCTCCAGATCCATCACCGCCGCAAACGGAAACCGCCTGAGGTAAGCATTCCGGGCGACCCGACGCTCCTCCCCTTCCGGCCGTGCCATCGTACCGCGCAACTGCAATCCCCGCACCTTGCCGACGACCGAGGTTTCGAGCACCACGGACGCGGCGACCCGCGGATTCCGCGTCGCCTGCCGCACATGCAGCGTATCGGCGGCCGAAGTCGCCACGAACCAGTTGCGCTGCGGCAGGTAAACGTAAAACAAGTTGCAACAATACGGCCCCTCCTCATCCTCCGTCGCCAGCGTCAGCACATGATGCTCCGCGAGAAATTTCGCGATCCGTTCGTCGATCATCGGGCCGGAGTCTGTTTCACCGAATCGGGGTTCGCCGCGCGCGACGTATCGGCGGCCGGAGCGAACGACGTGACTTTCAGGCTATCGGCCAACGTGCCGTTCAACTCGGCCATGATCCGGTCGCGGACTCCGTCGAACGCCTGCTTGTTGGCGGCGCGAACCGGTTCGGCCGGCTCGGTGGGCACTTTTAACGGGTCGATCGGCGTCCCGTTGCGCCACAACCGGAAATCCAGGTGCGGCCCGGTGGCCAATCCCGTCGCACCGACGTAACCGATCAACTGTCCCTGACGCACTCGGGTTCCCTTATTAATCCCTTTCGCATACCCCTTCAAATGCAGATAGCCCGAAACCAACTGTCCCGAATTGTGTTTAATTTTCAACGTATTACCGCCTCCGCCGCCATATCCTTTGGCGATCACCACGCCGTCTCCGACCGCTACGACCGGCGTACCGGAAGGCGCGGCGTAATCCACCCCGTAGTGCGGACGCCGGATACGCAATATCGGGTGCAGCCGCGAAGCCGAAAAGCGCGAACTGATCCGGCTGTATTTCAACGGAGCTTTCAGCAGGTTCTTACGCAGGCTCTGCCCCTGTTCGTCCCAGTAACTCACTTTGCCGTCCTGCATGAACGGGATCGCATAATAGTTCTTTCCGCCGTGTTCGAATCGCGCGCCCCAGATCGTCCCGTGACCGATTTCAACCGTATCCACGTATTTCTGGTCATAGATCACCGTAAAGTTATCGCCTTCCTGAATCCCGAAAAAGTCGATCGACCAGGCGTAAATATCCGACAGATCCATCGCCAGCATCGGACTCATCCCATTGTCGATCATGCAATTCCACAAAGACGACGTAATGGTGGCCGTCTTCATCCGCCGTTTGACGGTCACGTTCTTCGTATCCATATAGACCCGCACCGAATCCCCGCTCAGGTCGAACACCAGGTAATCGGTCATCGAAGCCTCGTACACGAAATAGGCCAGCCGGGCCGCCGAGTCTTTCGTCTGGAAGGTGGTATATTTCTGCCCCGCCTTGATCCCGCGCAGGCTGAACACGGGCTCCGACTTCCGGGCAATCTGATCGACCAGGCCGGGCCCCACGCCGTAACGACCGAAAATCTGCCCGATCGTTTCGCCGAATTCCACGGTATTCTCGGCAAGGTCGTATTTCCCGACGTCGATTCCGTAAAGCAGGACGGTCGTATCTTCCTGAGGCACATCAACGAGGGCGTCGGATTCGGACGGCGCTCCGCTGCGGTTCAGCGCCAAAACAACGAGTACGGCGAGCACCAACACCCCGCCCGCGGAAACCGCAATGACTTTCCAATTTTTTTTCATTCCGCAAAATTACTTTCCTTCCCGCGAACGCGCAATGTCCGGAAAGAGGTTTTTATGGTCATTTTACGAACGGGCGCCGCCGCGCGGCACTCCGTCCGAAGACTATTTTCCGAATGCGTTGATCGTCTCCCGAATCCGCGCCAGCCGTTCGAGAAGACTTTCCAGTCGATCCAGCGCCAGCATATTCGCCCCGTCGCTTTTCGCAATGGCCGGGTTCGGATGCGTTTCGATAAAAAGACCATCGACGCCGGCCGCGACCGATGCGCGCGCAATGGTTTCGATCATTTCGGGCTGCCCGCCGGTCACGCCGCTCGTCTGGTTGGGCTGCTGCAACGAATGGGTAATGTCCATAACCACGGGATAACCGAGGTTCTGCATCGCAGGGATGCCGCGCATATCGACGATCAGGTCGTAATAACCGAAGGTCGTGCCCCGGTCGGTCAGCATCACGTTCGGATTGCCCGCATCGCGGACTTTCCCGGCGGCGAAGGACATCGCTTCCGGAGCGAGAAATTGTCCCTTTTTGATATTGACGACCTTGCCGGTCTTCGCGGCGGCAACCAGCAGATCGGTCTGGCGGCACAGGAAAGCCGGTATCTGCAACACGTCGACGTATTCGGCGGCGATCGCAGCCTCTTCCGGGTTGTGGATATCGGTCACTACCGGCACGCCGAATCCGCGCCGGATGTCGGCCAGCAGTTTCAGCGCCTTTTCATCGCCGATCCCGCTGAACGAGTCGAGCCGCGAACGGTTCGCCTTGCGGTACGACGCTTTGAATATATAGGGAATACGCAGCCGCTCGGTGATCCGGCAGGCTGTTTCGGCCACGGTTTTCAACATATCCGCGTCCTCGACGACGCAAGGTCCGGCCATCAGGAAAAACATGCCGCTGCCGGTATGTTTGATATTCGGAATTCGGTTCAGCACTTCGTTCATATCCTCGGAATTTTATCCGGTAAAGATAACAAAACCTCCCGATACGACAAATACCCCCCGCAAACCGCATCCGGAGAAGCCCGTTTACGGCTTTTTTTTATACGGATAAAATAGGCAAAACCTCAATCAAGCCGACCTTTTTACAAAAACCACTAATTTTCGCTTTGACACCAGATCTGTTAATCGAAACATATTAATTTGCATTTGTTATACATTTGTTATACATTCATATCACAAATGAATACTTCATAAAGACATCAATTAAAATATCAAAACGAATTGCAGCGGAATCATGCAACTACGCTTACGACATTTACGGATATGTGCCAAGCCGGCAACGGAGGCAGTTGCAGGGAAGGATATACTTATTACACCTACGATTGCCAAGGAAACCGGACAGGGGGATCGCAAAATGTAGAAGTTATCTATTGCAACTAATCAAAGGTTAAACATGCTTGATCTAAAAAACGCTAAATCCGTACTCGATCGTTTCATTCGCTTATTTTCGATATGTTTTCTATTATCGTCCTGCTCAGGTCCGCGGCAGGACGATAATCTCATGGAAAACAAAAATTTATACTCAATCGACCTCGATCATTCAACAAAGGAACGATCGTTTGTATTCTCATCTATTTTCTGTGATTTGGAAACTATAATTCTCGACTCGGAAGAGAAAGTCATCGGAAATATAGACAAAATACAAGCGGACGACAGCACCATTTATATTTTGGACATCAATATTTCCAAAGGCGTCTTTAAATATTCGCGCAACGGAAACTATATTCAGCAAATAGGAAACATCGGTTCCGGTCCCGGAGAATACATAAAACCCTTCGATTTCACCTTGGATCAGAAAAACAGAATCATCTATATTCTCGACGGGCCAAGACAACGGATCAATAAATACGAAATGACATCGGGCAAGTATCTCGGACATTTCGAAATCAATAAAGACGATCCAATAAGAAGTTACCACATCCAATATAACGACGGAGTTATTTTCACGGACGTATATACGTTGGCTCCATCGAAACGGGACTTTTTATTACAAAAATTAGACACCTGCAAAGGCAAACAACAAAGTACTTTTTTAAATGCAACGCAGTACAACAAAGGATGGAAGAATCCCAGTTATATCCATGACCATGTTTTTTACACCGTGAACGAAGAATCTTCACGGTTCATGCAAGTATTCATGAATACCATTATTTACATCAGCCGCGAAAAGGTAATGCCTTACCTTTCTTTGCAAAGCGAAGATATCATGACCGCGGAAGATATAGAATCGATTGAAAAAGACGCTCCAATCCATTCGGTATTCGATTACATATTTTCAAAAAATAAGATTTTCGATATCAACAGCTATTTCGAACACGACGGTCGTATCTACTTCGTATATCGCAACGGCCTGACTTCGACTTTTACTACGTACGATACGGAAACGAACGAAACGAAACTATACGACACGATTGCCGACGACCTGCTTTTTGAAAAAGATAATATGCACGTATGGTTTCCTAAGTTCGGCTGCGCCGGTAACGAGGGTGTATATTATTATGTCAATACAAATGCAATAGGAAATTTCATGGAGGGCTTTTCCCTGAATCTATTTTCCAAAAACTTAAACAAATCGGATAAATTGAAAAAAATGAAGGACGATGCCAATCCCGTGATATTTTTCTATAAATACAAAACCCTGCCGGATGAATAAAACCGTCGGCAAACGTTCCGATCAGTTCGATAAAATGCTGTACGGTTCCAGCCGGTCACAGCAAAAAAATACGTAATCGTCACTTCCCCTCCCGCCGACCGGGCAGCCGTCCTACAAATCATACCGGAGCAACGTATCCATGCAGGAAGGATGCGTGGCGTAGATACAATTGTTCTTCTCGTCCGGATAAAAAAACAGCGGCGGCATATCGAACCGGTAACGAACCACCGGATTGCCGTCGTAATCGTACACCTCGATCGTATTGCTCGGATTTTTACCTTCCGCATTCCGTTCGCCTTTGAACAGAGCATAAAAATATTTTTTACCGGCAAAGGCGCTTACATAATACAATTCCTCATCTTTAAACGTCGGCTGTTGAAGCTTATACTCCCCCACGATCCGCTTTTTCAATTCCAGAGTCTCCAGATCGTACAGATCGATCTGATTTTTATACAGATATACATAAACGATCACGGAATCGTTCGCAGCCATCTTGCCCCTGCTAAGATCCCACGCAAGTTCCTCTTGAGGACTCTCTCTTTCCATTTTCAATTCGCCGATCATCTCGTTTTGCCTCAGATTGTACTTTTTAATCGAATACTGGGGAGGCATAACGGTCTGGTAAACCAGCACAGAATCCTTCAACAAATGCATACTGTTAAAAGCCTCGTGAAAAGGGAGAGCGTACCGTTCGGTGAGACGGACACCGGCAGCGGGATCGACTGCCATCGACTTGAGATACCGAAGACCGTAACCGAACACATATATGCTGTCGGTTTGCGAATCTATCAGAAAGGGGATACTCGGAAACTCATCGGGCCCGTTTCCTTTATTCCCGGTCGCACAAACAAACCGCAAATCGGGTGCGGAGTAAACGAACAACATTTTCGGAGACAGAATACTCTCAATGAGAAGATAATCCCCCTTTTGCAGCATGTGTCCGGGATTCATCGTTTCACCCGCCGGAATACGGACGGCCCGGATCTTTTTCTCCTGCGGAAAGGCCCGCTTTGCAGTAACGACCGTATCGCGGTTGCCGCACGAAAAAAACAGTACGGCAAACGACAATACCCATAAAAGTTTCCTCATAATCCGCGCAGACATTTATATATAGCAGTATCCTGCCAAACTTTCGTGAAGTTACTCTTTTAGAAGCGAAAAGCAAAATTAAAGCATCGTTAAAATTGACTTTTAACGATGCTTTAATGAGAAAACGTCGATTCTTGGGGTAGAAATGAAAATTTATAAATCATACCGGAGCAACGTATCCATGCAGGAAGGATGCGTAGCGTAAATACAATTATTTTTTTCGTCCGGATAAAAATACAACGGCGGTATATCGAACCGGTACAAAGCGACCGGATTGCCGTCGTAATCGTACACCTCGATCGTATTGCTGCGGTTTTCGCCTTTTTCGGTTCGCGCGCCTTTGAACAAGGCATAAAAATATTTATCCCCCGGAATAACCCCCAAATAATACAATTCTTCATCCCGAAATGCAGGCTTCTGAGGTTTGTAAACTCCGACGATCCGCCGCTTCAGCCTGAAATCCTTTACATCATAAATATCGATCTGGTTTTTATACAAATAAACGTATATCATTACCGAATCGTTAGCCGCCATATACCCCCTGCTGGTATCGAACGTAAGTTCACTTTCGGGGGTTTCCCGTTCGATCTTCAGTTCGTCTATGCTTTTACGATTTTTCAGATCATATTTGTGAACCGCATATTGAGGAAGCATAACCGTTTCATACAAAAGCACCGAATCATCAATCAAATGCATATGATTAAAAGCTTCGTACAACGGAATTTCATAACGTTCGGTCAAATGGACACAAGCTACCGAGTCCACCTTCAAACTCTTCAAATGTCTGTATGCATATCCAAAAACATAAAGGGTATCCGTACGCGACTCGACCAACATCGGAGGGAAAGGAATTTCGTTGGGCCCTTTCCCTTTATTTCCAGTTGCACAAACAAAATTTAAATCCGGCACTGTAAAGACAAACAATTGTTTTTTTGGCTGTCCGCTCCGAACAAGCAAATAATCTCCTTTTTGGATCATGTAACTAGGATTCATTACGTCACCCACCGGAAATTTAACGGCTTGAACTCTTTTTTCTTGAGGGAAAGCCATTTTCTCGGTTATAGTCACCTTTTGACGACAACTGGAAAACAACTGAGAAGCAAACAGCACAGCCCATAGAACTTTTCTCATACAATAAATTCGAGAAGAATAACAAGTTTCAATTACAGAGAACATTCACTCGGATCAAATGTATTCGACGCATCAACATAACCACATGATCCACAATATCTAACACTGGAAATCGTTTTTGAAGTATCAAAATAAATCCCATTACTACAAGGATATTTAAATTTTTCCGAACTTTCATCCCCAGACAAGGCCTCCACATTCTTTAACAATAAATCACCAACATTAGGATCATTACGCTTCATATGCATCGTTACCGCAATAAATCCTCCGCTTAAAAGGATAGCTGCCAAAATACTTTTTTTCATAATTTTTTTCTTTAAATTCAATAATCCACATCAATTCATTTACATTTAATTACATTCTAAATTTTTCAGAACAATCGATCCTAGGCATTCTTATATTGGTTTGTCTTTAAAGTTATATTATCCTTTCGCAAAAAGCAAAATAAAATACCGCAAAAAGAACTGAAAAAAAACTTTTGCGGCATTAAACAATCGGAAAAGAATATTTCTAAGGTGTTTTTTAAAATACCATATTATGAAGATTTACTTCTAGCTATCAATACTTTCCTTTCCAGAGTTTTTTGATCCGCTGTTCAATTTCGCGCTCTTTCGGGTTGTCGGCCGGATCGTAGAACCGGCGGCCTTCCATGCCCTGCGGCATGAACTCCTGGTCGGCGAAGTGATCTTCAAAGTCGTGGGCGTACTTGTAATTGTCGCCGTAGCCGAGATTTTTCATCAGCCTGGTCGGCGCATTGCGGATGTGCAGCGGGACGGGATGGTTCGTCGTATCCTGGTTCACGAATTTCAGCGCCCGGTCGATCGCCAGGTAAGCCGAATTGCTCTTGGGACTGGTAGCCAGGTAGATCGTCGCCTCGGCCAGCGGGATGCGGGCTTCCGGCATACCGACCTTGTGCACCGTTTCGAAACAGGCGTTGGCCAGCAACAGCCCGTTCGGATTGGCCAGACCGATATCTTCCGACGCCAGGATCACCAGCCGCCGGGCGATGAACTTCGGGTCTTCGCCGCCGGCGAGCATCCGCGCGAGATAATAGATCGCCGCGTTCGGATCGCTGCCGCGCACCGATTTGATAAAAGCCGAGATTACGTCGTAGTGCTGTTCGCCGTTTTTATCGTACAAAGCGATATTTTGTTGCAAACATTCGGTCACGTTTTCGTCGTTAATGACGATCTCTCCCTCGGTAGCATTGCAGAGAATATCGATAATGTTCAGCAGCTTGCGGGCGTCTCCTCCGCTGAAACGGAACAGCGCCCCGGTCTGTTCGACCCGCACGCCCCGCTCCCGGAGCACCGTGTCGGCAGCGACGGCGCGATCCAGCAATCGTTGCAGATCGCTGTCCTCCATCGCTTTCAGCACATAGACCTGACAACGCGACAACAGCGGCGAGATCACTTCGAACGACGGATTTTCGGTCGTCGCGCCGATCAGCGTAATCACGCCCTGCTCGACGGCGCCGAGCAGCGAATCCTGCTGAGACTTGTTGAAACGGTGGATTTCGTCGATAAACAGGAACGGCGCCGGCGTATTGAAGAAATGACTCTTGCGGGCCTGCTCGATCACTTCGCGCACCTCTTTTACGCCGGAATTGACCGCCGACAGCGTGAAAAACTTCCGGTCGAGAGCCGTCGCCACCAGCCGCGCCAGCGTCGTCTTGCCGACTCCCGGCGGTCCCCACAGGATAAACGACGGCACGTTGCCCGTCTCCAGAAAGCGGCGGAACACCCCGCCACCGCCGACCAGATGGGCCTGTCCGACGTAGTCGTCGAGCGACTGCGGACGCAACCGTTCCGCCAATGGTATATTTGTCTGCATAAAGAAAAAATGTTATCTTTACAAAGGTAATCGTTTTCCCGCACAATTTTTAAGATCGCACCGGCTTTGAAACGCATAGGAATTCTCTCGGACACGCATGGTATTTTCGATCAGCCTCTTCGGAAATTTTTCGAAGACGTCGACGAACTATGGCATGCCGGAGACTTCGGCTCCATCGAAACGGCCGACGCCATTGCCGCCTTCAGGCCGCTGTACGGCGTGTACGGCAACATCGACGGAGGGCAGACGCGCGTGGCATTCCGGCGGTGGGAGCTGTTCGAATGCGAACAGGTTCCGGTGATGATAACCCACATCGGCGGCTATCCCGGGCACTATGCTTCCGGGGTGGAAATGCAACTGCGGATGCACCGGCCGAAAATCTTCGTATGCGGACATTCCCACATTCTGAAGGTAATGTACGATAAAAAAAACAGTCTTCTTCATATCAATCCCGGGGCCGCAGGGATTGCTGGCTTTCACCAGGTAAGGACGGCCATACGGCTCGTAATCGACGGTGAGGACATCCGGGAGCTGGAAGTCGGAGAATGGCCCCGGCGTCCGACATCATAATAAACCCGAATATTCCGGCGTTATCTTCACGAAATTAAAATTAGAGAAAACGCTATGCAAGTAAAGCAAACAAAGACGCTGGAGGCTGTTTTTGCGGCAGGATGCCGCGAAGCACGCCGACGTCACGCCGATGAGGTAACCCTCGACCACCTGTTTCTGGCTATCTTGAAACAGGAAGGAGGGCACGCATCTCACCTGCTGAAAAGGTTGCTGAAAGAATGGGAACTTTATCAGATCAAAATACGTCTCGAACGGGAACTGGGCCCGGTCGTTTTGCCGGACACCCCGCTCAACATCTCCTGTCCGGACGTCCGTTTCGACGAAAACGCGCTGCTCGAGCAGATGCGTATGTCCGGCCCCTGCATGGTGCAGGACACCTGTAACACGGGACACCTGTTGCAGGTCATCGTCGACGACCGCAGCTCGCGCAGCTCGCGGATACTGGTGCTGTACAATGTGACTTCGGAAAAAATCGTCTCCTACCTCGGCGACATGCCTCCCAACGAGGACTACTACGAGGATATGCAATATCTCTCGCTGCTCGGCGAAGAGAACGGAGAACACCCCGAACGACTCGTATCGGGAGTAATGCGTATCGCCGTGACCGACGGGCAACCGGCGGCCAAAGACAGTATGCTCGGCCAGTTCGGCGTCGACCTGACCAACTGCGCGGCCGAAGGCAAACTCGACCCGGTGATCGGCCGGGACGCCGAAATCGAACGGGTGATCCAGATCCTCGGCCGGCGCAAAAAGAACAACCCGGTGCTGATCGGCGAAGCGGGCGTCGGGAAGTCGGCCATCATCGAAGGGCTGGCGCTGCGGATCACGCAGAAGAAAGTCCCGCACGCACTGCTGCACAAACGGATCTTCTCGCTGGACGTCGCCTCGCTGGTCGCAGGGACGAAATACCGCGGACAGTTCGAAGAACGGATCAACCTGTTGCTGAAGGAACTCTCCGGCAGCGACGTGATTCTCTTTATCGACGAAATCCACACGATCGTCGGCGCCGGCAGCACGCAAGGGTCGCTCGACACGGCCAACATCCTGAAACCGGCGCTGGCCCGGGGCGAACTGCAGTGCATCGGAGCCACCACCCTGAGCGAATACCGCGAAAATATCGAGAGCGACAGCGCGCTGGAGCGGCGTTTTCAGAAGATCATCGTGGAACAGCCGTCGGCCGAAGAGACGCTGTGTATGCTGAACAACATCAAGAAACACTACGAATCGCACCACTGCGTTCATTATACCGAAGCGGCGCTGGAAGCCTGCGTCCACCTGACGCAACGCTACGTGCCCGACCGCTTCTTCCCGGACAAAGCGATCGACGTGATGGACGAAGCGGGCAGCCGCGCCCACGTGTTCAAAGTCAAGACGCCCGAACCGCTGGCCTCGATGGAACGCGACGTCGAGACGGTATGCGCCGAAAAGAACCGAGCGATCCGAATGCAGAATTACGACGCGGCCGCCACGCTGAAAAACCGTGAAAGCGCGCTGCGCAGCCGCCTGCAGGAGATGGAAACGCAGTGGAAAGAGCAGATGACCCGATGTCCGGTAGAGATCGACGAGCAGGCGATCTGCGAAGTGGTCGCTTCGATGACGGGTATTCCGGTAACGCGCATTTCGGACAGCGAACAGCGCCGGCTCAAAGAGATGGACGCTCACCTCGCATCGGTCGTCATCGGACAGGACGAGGCCGTTTCCCGCGTAACGCGGGCCATCCGCCGCAGCCGGGCCGGGCTGAAGGACGCCAACCGTCCGATCGGCGTATTCATGTTCGTCGGGCCGACCGGCGTCGGCAAGACCCATGTTGCCAAACAACTGGCCAAATACCTGTTCGATAGCGAGGAAGCGATGATCCGCATCGACATGAGCGAATATTCCGAGAAGCACAACGTAAGCCGCCTGATCGGTTCGCCTCCGGGCTACGTCGGCTACGGCGAAGGAGGACAACTAACCGAAAAAGTACGGCGCCGCCCTTACTGCGTACTGTTGTTCGACGAGATCGAAAAAGCGCACAGCGACATATTCAACCTGATGCTGCAGATTTTCGACGAAGGCCGACTGACCGACGGACTGGGACGCCTGATCGATTTCCGCAATACGATCATCATCATGACCTCGAACGTGGGATCGCGGGAGGTTATGCAACGCGGCAAAAGCGTAGGCTACAATACGACCCGCAAGCCGACGTCCGACGACCGGAACAGGGAGTCGCTCTACCGCAAGAACCTCGAACGGAACTTCGCCCCGGAATTCATCAACCGGATCGACGACATCGTAACGTTCGGAACCCTGACCGAAAAAGACGTCCTGCGGATCATCGACATCGAACTCGGCAGCCTGAACAGACGGATCGCCGACCAGGGTTACACGGTCGAAGTGAACAACGCGACCAAACGGTGTCTGGTACGCGAAGGGTACGACCCGCACTACGGAGTCCGCTCGCTGAAACGGGTGTTGCTCGACAAAGTGGAAGACCCGCTGGCCGAACTGATCATATCGGGCGAGGTGCACGAGGGTGACCGGATCACGGTCGACTGCAAAAACGGTCAGATCAAATTCACGGTGGTTCCCGGAAACGAAACGCGCACCATGGCCTCCTGAACCGGATAAACACCTTCTATCGAACTCACGAAGAGGCGGAAACCAATGGTTTCCGCCTCTTTTTTATGTCGTCCCCGGCGCTTCGGTTGCCAATCCGAAAGATTCGACCTACCTTTGCACTCCGCAAACCGCAACCGCATGAACCGTACCGCCAGCCTCCGCAAGTGGATCCCGCAATACAAAGCCAACCTCGCGCTGGCCGGTCCGGTCGTGCTGTCTCAGATAGGTCAGGTCATCGTACAACTGTCGGACAACCTGATGGTCGCTCGGCTGGGCGCGCTGCCGCTGGCGGCGGTATCGTTCGGCGGAGCCGTCTTCACGATCTTCTTGTTCTGGGGCACCGGTTTGTCGCTCGGCCTGACGCCGCTGACCGGCGAAGCCTATGCGCAGCGGAAAATCCGCACCACCGCAGGACTGCTGCAAAACGCGCTGGTACTCTACTCGCTGGTCGGTCTGCTGCTATTCGGCGTCCTGTGGATGCTGGGCGACCTGCTGGAATACATGGGACAATCGCCGGAGGTGGTGCGGCTGGCCGTTCCTTATTACCGTTACCTGGCATGGAGCATCATTCCCTATATGGTCTACCTCTCTTTCAAGCAATTCCTGGAAGGAGTCGGAAATACGCGCACCGGCATGGCCGTCGTGCTGATCGCCAACGCAATCAACATCGTATTCAACTATTTGCTGATATTCGGCAAAGGCGGATTTCCGGAACTCGGAGCCGCCGGGGCGGGACTCTCCACGCTGATTTCACGGATCTGTATGCCGCTGTTCATGCTGGCCTACTTCCTGTGGAACCAGTCGGTGCGCCGCTATTTCGCCTTCTTTTCCCGTACCGTCCAAACGTGGAGAAACATCCGCCGACTGCTGTCGGTCGGACTGCCCATTTCGGTGCAGGTCGTGCTGGAAGTGATGGCTTTCGCCCTGTCGTCGATCATGATGGGCTGGATCGGCCCTTCGGAACTGGCCGCACACCAGATCGTACTGTCGGTCGGCACGATGGCCTACATGATGCAGGTCGGCATTTCGACGGCGACTACCATCCTGGTCAGTCATGCCTACGGTCGCAAAGACAGGCAAGGCATACGGCTCGCCGCCGCCGGTTCGTGTCATCTGGGGCTCGCTTTCGCGGTCGTCACGATGAGTTGCCTGATCCTGTTCCGATACCGGATCCCGATGCTGTTCACCGACGATGCGGCCGTCGTGGCCATCGCGGGCCAGCTTTTTATCTTCGCCGGGCTGTACCAACTGTCCGACAGTTTGCAGATCATCCTGGTAGGCGTATTGCGCGGTATGCAGGACGTAGCGGTACTGATGAGTTACTCGTTCGTCTCCTACCTGCTGATCAACCTGCCGGTCGGCTACCTGTGTGCCTTCACGCTCGGCATAGGGCCTTCGGGCCTGTGGATCGGGTTCATCTTCGGACTCAGTATCGCCGCATGGCTCTATTACCGCCGCTACCGCAAACTGTCCCGCCGGCAATCGCCCGGACACGGCGGCGACCGTCCGCTTACGGCTCCCGTTTAAGCGGAATCTCGTAACTCGCCCCTTCGACGGCGGCTTCCGCCGCTGCGAATATGCCGCGGGCCTCTTCTACGAGCAGGCTCTCATCCTTATACCGGGACGAAAAGTGTCCGATGAGCAACCGGCGCGCGCCGGCTTTCTCCGCGACCTGCGCAGCTTGCACCGTCGTCGAATGCCCGGTCTGTCGGGCCAACGCTTTATCCCCGGCGGCGAAAGTCGCTTCGTGATACAGCAGATCGACCCCCCCGACCAGCCCGGCCGCACGCGCCGAAGGCAGCGTATCGCTCAGGTAGGCGTAACTGCGCCCCCGGTAAGGCAAATAGGTAAGTTCACCGTTCGGAATCGTCTCGCCGCTGTCCAGCGCGACATCCTCGCCGCGTTTGGCGGCGACACACTGCGCGATCCCGAGCCCATACCGCGCGACCGCCTCTTTGCGGACATTCAGCGGCGGCGTCTTCTCCCGAAACAGGAATCCGGCGGCGGGCACCCGGTGACGCAGCGGCACCGAACGGACTTCGAGCACTTTGTTCTCGTAAATCAACTCGCTGCGGCGCGTCCGCACTTCGTTCCATCGGATTTCATACGGCAACTCCGTATCGAAATAACGCCGGTGGGCCGCCAGGATCTCGTCGAACGGCCGCGGCGCGAAAATCTGCAACGGCGTGCGGCGCCCCGTCAACCCGAGCGTCGAAATCAGCCCGAAAAGCCCGTAAACATGATCGCCATGCAGATGCGAAATAAATACCGCATTTATTTTCAGCGGGTTGATCCCGCAGCTCATCAACCGGGCCTGGGTTCCCTCCCCGCAATCGACCAAAAAAAACTGCTCATGTACGTTCAGTACATGAGCAGAGGGATTCCGTCTCGGAGTCGGCAGAGCCGAACCGCTACCCAATATGGTAACCCGAAACGTCATAGTAATTCATATTATTCGGCCTTTTCAGCTTCTTTTTTCGGTTTGGCTTCGGCTGCGCTCTCTTCCATACGAGCTTTCAGTTCGGCCAGCGAAGAGATGTCGCCGAGAGTCGTCTTTTCGACCGACGCGTTGATCTTCTTCACGGATTCCTTCGCTGCGTCGTCGGCCTTGCGGCGTTCGTTCTTTTCTGCCTGCGCCTCCTGTTTTTTCACCTCTTCGAAAATACGGGTGTGCGACAACAGAATCCGCTTGGTAGCTTTCGAGAATTCGAGCACCTTGAAATCGAGCGTTTCGCCCTCTTTGGCGGTCGTCCCGTCTTCCTTCACCAACTGCCTGGAACCGGCAAAACCTTCCACGTTGTCGCCCAGCGAAATAATGGCGCCCTTTTCGGTCAATTCGGAAACAGTTCCCTGGTGGATCGAATCGACGGCAAACTGCGCTTCGAACGCGTTCCACGGATTGTCCTCGAGCTGTTTGTGACCGAGGCTCAGACGACGGTTGTCCTTGTCGATTTCGAGAACGACCACTTCGATCTCAGCGCCGATCTGCGTAAATTCGGCCGGATGCTTGATCTTCTTCGTCCAACTCAGATCCGAAATGTGGATCAGGCCGTCGATACCTTCTTCGATCTCCACGAACACGCCGAAGTTAGTAAAGTTACGCACTTTGGCGGTATGTCTCGAACCGACGGCGTATTTCTTCTCGATATCGGCCCACGGATCGGGAGTAAGCTGCTTGATGCCGAGCGACATCTTGCGTTCTTCGCGGTCGAGCGTCAGGATAACGGCTTCCACTTCGTCGCCCACCTTCATAAATTCCTGAGCGGAACGCAGGTGTTGGCTCCACGACATTTCCGAAACGTGGATCAGACCTTCTACGCCCGGAGCAATTTCGATGAACGCGCCGTAATCGGCCATAACCACCACTTTGCCTTTTACCTTGTCGCCGACTTTCAGTTCGGTATCCAGGGCATCCCACGGATGCGGAGAAAGCTGCTTCAGACCCAGAGCGATACGTTTTTTGGCATCGTCGAAGTCGAGGATCACGACATTGAGCTTTTCGTCCAGGTGAACGATCTCTTCGGGATGGTTCACGCGGCCCCAACTCAGATCGGTAATGTGGATCAGACCGTCTACGCCGCCCAGGTCGATGAATACGCCGTAGGAAGTGATGTTCTTGACGGTACCTTCGAGAATCTGTCCTTTTTCGAGCTTGGACATGATCTCCTTCTTCTGCGCTTCGAGCTCGGCCTCGATCAGTGCTTTATGCGAAACAACCACGTTGCGGAACTCCTGGTTGATCTTCACGACCTTGAATTCCATCGTTTTATCCACATAGATATCGTAATCGCGGATCGGTTTCACGTCGATCTGCGAACCCGGCAGGAACGCTTCGATGCCGAATACGTCGACGATCATACCGCCCTTGGTGCGGCACTTGATGTAACCCTTGATCACTTCGTCTTTTTCGAGGGCCTCGTTCACGCGATCCCACGAACGCAACTGACGCGCCTTTTTGTGCGAAAGGAGCAATTGGCCTTTCTTATCCTCGGCGCTCTCTACGTAAACTTCCACTTTCTCGCCTACGGCCAGTTCGGGATTGTATCTGAATTCGCCGATCGGAATGATGCCTTCCGATTTATAACCGATGTTCACGACCACTTCGCGCTTGTTCAGACCGATCACGGTACCTTCGACCACTTCGCCGACCTGCACTTTCGAGAGCGTTTGGTCGTATTTGGCCTCGATGTTTTCCTTAGAGTCGTTGTAAACCCCCAGATCGTGTTCGTAAGCATCCCAATCGAACGAGTCGAGATTTACGGGAGCGGCTGCCACCGGTTGAGCGGCTTTTTTCTTTTCCTGATTTTCGTTGTTAGCTGTCATTTGTGTGTTTTGCAAATTAATACGTTAGACATTATTTATAGAGCTTTGACAACAAAGCGGTGCAAAGATAATAAATTATGAAGGATTCACAATAAAGAACGCCTTTGCGGCCCTAAAAAACCTTCTTTATTTGAATATTATTCCCGAAGTCCGTATCTTTATATACTTGTTTCACGCTTTACAACGTTTTATCTTTACTCAATCAAACATGATTATGAACGACACCGTAAAAATATTTTGCGAAAACACGGGCGCCAACCTATTCGTCAACCAGGGCACCAGCCTGCTGCAGGTCGCGCAGATGCTGTCGCTGGAAAAAGGGAACGACACCCCGCTGCTGGCGGCTTACGTCGACAACCGCCTCAAAGAACTCTCTTACCGGATCTATTCGCCGCTGACCGTCCGCTTTATCGACATCACGCATTTCGAAGGTATGCGCGTTTACCAGCGGACGCTCTTCTTCATTCTGGACAAAGCGGTATGCGACCTGTTCCCGGATCGGAAGCTCCACATCAAACATGCCGTGGCGAAGGGCTTTTACTGCGAGATAGAGGGCATGGAAGATATTCCGGAAACCGAAATAGGCCGGATCAAAGAGCGTATGCAGGACATCATCGGACAGAACATTCCGATCGTGCGTCAGCGCGTGACCTGCGAAGAGGCCGTGGAGACGTACCGCCAAATGGGACTCGAGGACAAGATCGCCCTACTCGTCACGCGTCCGCACCTGTACGTCACCCTCTACAAGATGGCCGACATCGTCGGTTATTTCTACGGGGGACTCGCCATTTCGACCGGATACATCCACCTGTTCGACCTGCACAAATACTATAAAGGGTTCCGGGTGGCCGTACCGGACCGCACCGCGCCGACGCAGCTCGAAAAAGAGGTGCCGCAGAGCAAAATGTTCAAGATTTTCAAGGAATACGCGCGCTGGGTCGATATCATCGGCGTCTCGAACATCGGGGCGCTCAACTCGAAGATTCTCGAAGGCAAAGGCGGCGAGCTGATCCGCATGGGCGAGGCCCTGCACGAAAAAAGCGTGGGTTACATCGCCGACCGGGTAGCCATACAGCACCAGAAAGGCGGGGCGAAGATCGTGCTGATCTCGGGTCCTTCGTCGAGCGGCAAGACGACTTTCTCGAAACGGCTCGGCATCCAGCTCAGCATCCTCGGTATGCACCCGGTGCTGATCTCGCTCGACGACTACTTCGTCGAACGCGAAAAAACCCCGCGCGACGAAAAGGGCGATTACGATTTCGAGGCCCTCGAAGCGGTCGACGTGGAACTGTTCAACGACCATCTGAACCGGCTGCTGAAAGGCGAAACGGTACGAATCCCGCGTTACAACTTCATCACCGGGAAACGGGAGTTCCACGAACAGCCGCTGCAAATGGAAGAGCGCTCGGTGCTCGTCATCGAAGGAATCCACGGCCTGAACCCGAAACTCACGCCGCACGTCGCCGCCGACATGAAGTTCAAAATTTACGTCTCGGCGCTCACGTCGATCGCCATGGACAACCTGAACCGCATCGCCACGACCGACAGCCGGCTGATCCGCCGCATCGTGCGGGATCACCGTACCCGCGGCAACAGCGCTACCGACACGTTGCGTCGCTGGGAAAGCGTCCGCCGCGGGGAAGACAAGCATATTTTCCCGAACCAGGAACAGGCCGACCTGATGTTCAACTCGTCGCTTTTTTATGAACTCTCCGTACTGAAAGACTACGTGCGGCCGCTGCTGCGCGAAGTTCCGGACACGGTGCCCGAATTCGGCGAAGCGCATCGGTTGCTGAAATTCCTCGATCACTTCACCTCGATGGACCGATTCGAAGCGGAGATCCCGCCGACCTCCATCCTGCGCGAATTTATCGGCGGAAGCTGTTTCGAATACTAAAGAAAGACATATTCCCGGCGCAAGCGTAACATCCTGCCGGACAGCTTTCTGCGCGAACTTATCAAAAATTGTTCAAAATTTCCGGGGACGACGGAGGGGTTCCGCGCCGTAATTCGCTGCGGATTACTACCTTTGTCTCTCGTTTTACCACTGCAACGCTGAACGCATGTCACAAGACCCATTCATCAAACGCCATATCGGAACCGACGAACGCGGAGTGTCCGAGATGCTCCGCACGATCGGAGTCCGTAGCACCGAAGAGCTGATCGAACAGGTGATTCCGGACGCGATCCGACTGAAAAAACCGCTAAACCTGCCTCCGCAAGGAATGAGCGAATACCAATTCGCCGCCCATATCCGCGCGATTGCCGGCAAAAATAAGCTCTACCGCAGTCTGATCGGCATGGGCTATTACGGAACGGCTACGCCGGCCGTGATCCAACGGAACGTTTTCGAGAATCCGGCCTGGTATACCTCGTACACGCCTTATCAGGCCGAAATTTCGCAGGGACGACTGGAAGCGCTGCTGAATTTCCAAACAGCGGTCATTTCGCTGACCGGCATGGAAGTCGGCAACTGTTCGCTGCTGGACGAAGCGACGGCCGCCGCCGAAGCGATGCTGATGATGTACGCCCTGCGTTCGCGCGAAGCGGTCCAACAGGGGCGCAACATTCTGTTCGTCGACGAAAACATCTTTCCGCAAACGTTCGACTTGCTGCTGACGCGCAGCGAACCGTTCGGCATCGAAATCGTCTGCGACAGCTACGACGGGTACGAGTTTTCCGGCCGCGAGTTCGGGGCGATCGTCCAGTACCCGGCAGCGAACGGAGCGATCTGCGATTACGACGATTTCGCCGCCGCAGCACACAGCCGGGGCGTCCTGGTCACCGCCGTGGCGGACATCCTGGCCCTGGCCCTACTGAAAGCCCCCGGCGAATGGGGTGCGGACATCGCCGTGGGATCGACCCAACGGTTCGGCCTTCCGATGGGATTCGGAGGCCCGCACGCCGCTTTCCTGACTACGAAGGACGCCTATAAACGGAATATGCCGGGCCGCATCATCGGCGTATCGGTCGATCGGCTCGGCAACAAGGCGCTGCGCATGGCGCTGCAAACCCGCGAACAGCATATCAAGCGCGAACGGGCGACCTCCAATATCTGCACGGCACAGGCGTTGCTGGCCAGTATGGCCGGTTTCTTCGCCGTCTACCACGGGGCGGAAGGGATCCGCCGGATCGCGCTGCATACGCACGGCCATGCGGCGGCGGCGGCGGCGGCACTCGAAAAACTGGGATACGAAACGGCGGCTCGGAACTTCTTCGACACGATCGAAGTGGCGGCCGACGCCGATAAAATACGCACGGCGGCCCTCGAAAGGCAGATGAACTTTTTCTACCCGGACAAGGAACGCGTCCGGATCTCGTTCGACGAACTGTCGACGGCAGACGAAGTGAACGCGATCGTCGCCCTGTTCGCCAAAGCGGCGGGAAAAAGAGCGCCGGTCGTAAAGAAAATCGCCGAAACGGCCGATTTTCCGAAAAACGTACTGCGATCGTCGCCCTACCTGACCGAACCGGTCTTCCAGCGCTACCGCAGCGAAACCGACATGATGCGCTACATCAAGAAACTGGAACGCCGCGACATTTCGCTGGCCGACGGCATGATCCCGCTCGGCTCGTGCACGATGAAGCTGAATCCGGCCGTAACGATGCTCCCGCTGAGCCTGGCCGGACTGGCCGACCTGCACCCGTTCGTCCCGGCCGACCAGGCGGAAGGTTACCGGGAGTTGATCGACGAACTGTCGAAAGACCTCGCGACGATCACCGGAATGGACGCCGTATCGCTTCAGCCGAATTCGGGCGCCAACGGCGAATATTCCGGCCTGATGGTAATCCGCGCCTACTACCAGAGCCGCGGACAGGGCTACCGCAACGTCGCGCTGATCCCCGCTTCGGCGCACGGCACCAACCCCGCTTCGGCCGCCATGGCCGGTATGCGAATCGTGACCGTGGCCTGCGACACGAACGGGAACATAGACATCGACGACCTGCGAGCCAAAGCAGGCCGATACGCCAGCGAACTCTGCTGCATCATGGTGACCTACCCGTCGACGCACGGAGTCTTCGAAAGCCGTATCCGCGAGATCGTGGACATCGTGCACGACAACGGCGGACAGGTCTATATGGACGGAGCGAATATGAACGCGCAGGTCGGGCTGACCAACCCCGGATACATCGGGGCCGACGTTTGCCACCTGAACCTGCACAAGACGTTCGCCATCCCGCACGGCGGCGGCGGCCCGGGCGTCGGACCGATCTGCGTCACCCAGCATCTGGCCGAATTCCTGCCGAGCCATCCGCTGGTCGAAACGGGCGGCGAAAACGGAATCACTTCCGTTGCGGCGGCGCCGTTCGGCAGCGCCTCGATTCTGCCGATCACCTACGGCTACATCAAAATGCTTGGCGAAAGCGGCCTGCGACGCGCCACCGAAACGGCGATCGTGCAGGCGAATTACGTGGCATCCGCTTTGAAAGGAGAATACGAAGTGCTCTACACCGGAGAAACCGGACGGGTCGGTCACGAAGCGATCCTCGACCTGCGCCATTTCCGCAAAGATTACGGCACGGAATGCGCCGATATCGCACGCAGGCTGATGGACTACGGATTCCATGCGCCTACCCTTTCGTTCCCCGTCCCCGAAACGCTGATGGTGGAACCCACCGAAAGCGAACCGAAGGCCGAGTTGGATCGTTTCATGGAAGCGCTCGTACGGATCAAACGGGAGTGCGAAGAGATCCGCGACGGGAAGGCCGATGCGGACGACAACGTCGTGAAAATGGCGCCGCACACGGCAGCGGAAGGCTGTGCGGACGATTGGAGTCATCCTTACGGCCGCGAAAAGGCCTTTTATCCGCTGCGCCGGCTCCGCGAAAACAAATTTTTCCCGTATGTCAGCCGGATCGACGGCGGCTACGGGGATCGTAATCTTTGCTGCACCTGCGGCATCTTGTATGAAACCGAATAAATATTTACTTAAAAAAAGATAAAATGAAAATTGGAGAAAAAACATTCGTGGCTCTGAGCTACCAGCTGAAAGTCGACGGTCAGGTCGTTGAAACGGTCAAAGCCGAGAGCCCTTTGCAATTCGTATACGGAACCGGCTTCCTGCTGCCGGCATTCGAGGCGAACCTCGCCGGACTGGGCAAAGGCGATCCTTTCGCATTCCGCCTGGACGCCGCCAACGCTTACGGCGAAGTGATTCCGGACGCCGTGGTCGAACTGCCCAAAGAGGTCTTCATGGTCGACGGTAAAATCGAGGACGGTATGCTCGAAATCGGCAACCAGCTTCCGATGAGCGACAACCAGGGCAACCGGCTGGTCGGCGTCGTGAAAGCGGTCGGCAACGACAGCGTAACGATGGACTTCAACCACCCGATGGCCGGCAAAGCGCTGGAATTTTCGGGGACGATCGTCGAAGTGCGCGAAGCCACGCCGGAAGACATGATGACGGGGCATCCCGCCGGGGGATGCGACTGCGGATGCGGAGACGGTTGCGATCACGAACAGGGGAACGGCGGCTGCGGCTGCGGTTGTCACTAAAAAAATCTTTCGAATTTACGGATACAATCCGTAACCGCATACAAAAGGCAGGCCCCGTGAGGGGCCTGCCTTTTACATATTCCGACTCCGGCTAAACAGCTGTCCATTACGAGATAACCGCTCTTCAAGCAGAAGAGGAAGCGGCCTTGCGGGCGCTTCCTCTTCTTTGCCCCGGCGACAGCCGGAAAACAGTCTTATTTCTTGTAAATCTTCGTATACCCGTAGATCGCCTCGTCGCCCAGTTCTTCTTCGATGCGGAGCAACTGATTGTACTTGGCCATCCGGTCGGAACGGCTCAGCGAACCGGTCTTGATCTGGCCCGAATTGGTAGCTACCGCGATATCCGCGATCGTTGCGTCCTCGGTTTCGCCCGAACGGTGAGACGTAACCGAAGTGTAACCGGCGCGGTGAGCCATTTCGATCGCATCGAGCGTTTCTGTCAGCGACCCGATCTGGTTCACTTTGATCAAAATCGAATTGCCGCAGCCCATCTCGATCCCTTTTTTCAGGAATTCCACATTCGTTACGAACAAATCGTCGCCGACCAACTGGCACTTGTCGCCGATCTTGTCGGTCAGCGCTTTCCAGCCGTCCCAGTCGTTTTCGCTCATACCGTCCTCGATCGAGTCGATCGGGTACTTCGAGATCAGCTGTTCGAGGTAAGCGACCTGTTCGGCAGAGGTGCGTTTTGCACCTTTGGCGCCTTCGAACTTGGTATAGTCGTAGATACCGTCTTTGTAAAATTCGGAAGAGGCGCAGTCCATACCGATAGCCACATCGCCGCCTTCGCACTTGCGGCCCGGCTTGTAACCGGCTTTCTTAATCGCCTCGATGATCGATTCCAGCGCGTCTTCGGTACCGTTCAGGGCCGGAGCGAAACCGCCCTCGTCGCCTACGGCCGTACTCAGTCCGCGGTCGTGCAACACTTTCTTCAGCGCGTGGAACACCTCGGCGCCCATGCGCAGCCCTTCCCGGAACGAAGCGGCTCCGACCGGACGGATCATAAATTCCTGGAACGCGATCGGAGCGTCCGAATGCGAACCGCCGTTGATGATATTCATCATCGGAACAGGTAGCGTCTTGGCGTTCGTTCCACCGATATAGCGGTACAGCGGCATACCGAGCAAATTGGCCGCGGCATGAGCGCAAGCCAGCGACACGCCGAGAATCGCATTGGCGCCGAGGTTGCTCTTGGTAGCGGTTCCGTCGAGCGCGATCATCGTTTTGTCGATGCCGACCTGATCGGTCACCTGCATGCCGAGAATCTCCTTGGCGATGATTTCATTCACATTCTGAACGGCCTTCAGCACGCCTTTTCCGCCATAACGCCCCTTGTCGCCGTCGCGCAGTTCGAGCGCTTCGTTTTCTCCGGTAGAGGCTCCGGACGGAACGGCTGCACGGCCGACAGCCCCGCTTGCGGTAGTTACTTCCACTTCAATCGTCGGATTTCCTCTCGAGTCGAGGATTTCCCTTGCATGAACACTGATAATCTGTCCCATGACAATTTTCCTTAAATTAGTTTATAATCGGTTTATCTGTTTCGATCGCAATGCCGCCACCTAAGGGGCCCCTCGTATTTCCAACGCTTTTACCGGCGAATACCCGGCATCAGCAGAAATCGAAAACGCTTCAAAGATAGTGCATCGCGCCGGATTAAACAAGTTTTACAACGTGTCGTTTCCCTGAATCCGGTAAAAAATGCGTCGGAATATTGTCTGTTTTCCGGAGAATTTCGACCGGAAATCCGTACGACATCGGCTCCGGCCGACCTCAATATTCCGCTTCCGGTCCAGCACAGATACGAAACAGACCGTGACTTAATCCCGCATCGTAAAGTCTTTTTTCGCCTCCGCCCGGTCGGCGCACGTTTCGCCGGTATCGAGCGCCAGCGGCTTTTTCCCTTCACAAACCGCGCCATAAAATCCAGGATCGCCTTCCGGAAATCGCACATCGGAATCTCGGCCATGTCGTGATCCACATTCCCGGCGGCGTAAAAACATAAAGGGCCCGCATCTTCCGGAAACCGCGCGGTCAGGTATTCGGCCCGAAGCAACCGACATCCCCGAACGTCGTCCGGCCGAACGGCACGTATCCCTCCGCATTTCGGCAGCCGTACCGGCATAAAACAAGAGCGGGGATTCTTGGAATCCCCGCTCTTCGTATGAAGCAACGTTTTATTAAGCCTTTTCTTCGGCAGGAGCCTCTTCCGCCGCTTTTTTAGCAGCGGGCTTTTTTGCGGCGGCCTTCTTTGCAGGCGCTTTCTTGACCTCTTCCGCAGGAGCCTCGGTATCGGCAGCGACCGGTTCCGCAACGGCTTCGACCGGTTCGGCAGCTTTCTTAGCACCCGAACGGCTACGACGCGTTTTCGGTTTTTCAGCCACTTTCGCCTCCTTCGTGTAGGTTTCGTTGAAGTCTACCAGTTCGATGAAGCACATCTCGGCAGCATCCCCCAAGCGAAAACCGGTCTTCAGAATCCGGCAGTAACCGCCCGGACGGTCGGCGATCTTCGGAGCGATCTCGCGAAACAGCTCGGCAACGGCTTGCTTGTCCTTCAGGTAGCTGAAAACAACACGACGCGAATGAGTCGTATCCAGTTTGGATTTGGTAATCAACGGCTCGACGTACATTCTCAGAGCCTTTGCTTTGGCAACCGTCGTATTGATCCGTTTGTGACGGATCAGGGAGTTTGCCAAGTTGGCCAACAGCGCCTTGCGGTGCGCTGCCTGCCGGCCAAGGTGGTTAATTTTTTTGTTATGTCTCATAATTACGTGATCTTAAATTTTTGCTTCCAGGTTAAAAACCGATCCTCCTTCGCCGGGAGTCCGGATCAGACCCGTTACTGTCGCAGTTCCGGTTAATCCTTGTCCAGCTTGTAGATCGATACGTCCATACCGAAATGGAGATTCAGATTCGTCAGCAAATCGTCGAGCTCGGAGAGCGACTTTTTACCGAAGTTTCTGAATTTAAGCAAATCGTTCCGGTTGAAACGCACCAGATCTCCCACGGTTTCCACTTCGGCGGCCTTCAGGCAGTTGAGCGCACGCACCGAAAGATCCTGATCGGAAAGTTTGGTTTTCAACAGCTGACGCATGTGAAGCACATCTTCGTCAAATTCCTCCGTAGCACTGTTTTCCTCGAGGTTCAGTGTAATTTTTTCATCTGAGAAGAGCATGAAGTGATGAATCAATATTTTAGCAGCCTCTTTCAGTGCATCTTTCGGGTGAATGGAACCGTCCGTCGTAATCTCCAAGTTGAGTTTCTCGTAGTCGGTTTTCTGCTCTACACGGTAGTTTTCGACCGAATATTTTACATTCTTGATCGGTGTGTGGATCGAATCGATCGGAAGCAGACCGAACTCCGCGTCGGCGGGACGGTTCTCTTCGGCGGGCACGTATCCGCGCCCTTTACCGATCGTCAACTCGATTTGCAGCTTTACGTCCGCATCGAGCCGGCAGATCACCAGATCGGGATTCAACACCTTAAAGTTCGTAAGAAAATTCGAAATGTACCCGGCCGTGAGTTCGGTCTGGCCGGCTACGCTGACCCGCACCTTTTCACTGTCGGCACTTTCGACGGTTTTAATGAAACGTACCTGTTTGAGATTCAAAATGATCTCAAGCATTCCTTCCATAACACCGGGGATAGCAGCAAATTCATGGTCTACGCCGGCCACTTTCACCGTCGTGATCGCATACCCTTCCAGCGAAGAAAGAAGAATGCGGCGCAGTGCGTTGCCGACCGTCATCCCGAATCCCGGTTCCAGCGGACGAAATTCAAACCGTCCGAAAGAAGAGGTGGATTCGAGCATGATTACCTTTTCAGGTTTTTGAAATGCTAATATTGCCATAATTATTGCTCCTCGATTAAATTACTACTTAGAGTACAGTTCCACGATCAGTTGCTCGTTGACATTCTCCGGAATGTCGGCGCGTTCGGGCTTCGACAGAAACTTGCCCGTCATCTGAGCGCCTTCCCACTCCAGCCATGCGAAACGGCTGCGACGGCCGCTACCCAGAGCGTCCTGAATCACTTCCAACGATTTCGATTTCTCACGTACACCAACCGTATCCCCTTCTTTGAGCGAGTAGGACGGAATATTGACAACGTTGCCGTTCACCGTAATGTGGCGGTGCGACACCAACTGCCGGGCTGCGGCGCGCGTCGGGGCGATCCCCAGACGGTAAACCACATTATCCAGACGGCACTCGAGCAACTTCAGCAGGTTCTCACCGGTGATACCGCCCAGACGAGCCGCAGCTTCGTAAGTCCTGTAGAACTGTTTTTCCTGCACACCGTAAATCGCCTTAGCCTTCTGTTTTTCGAGCAACTGCGTACCGTATTCGGATACTTTCTTGCGTTTACGGGCAAGTCCGTGTTGTCCCGGGGGATAGTTCTTCTTCTCAAGCGCCTTATCCGTCCCGAAAATTGCCTCGCCGAACTTTCTGGCGATTTTTGTTTTTGGTCCTATATATCTTCCCATTGTTAGAAATTTTTCTTGTTTTTCAGAGTTTCCATCCAAAACGTTTCGATCCGTCCAGAGATCGCCGGAACACCGCTGTCGCAACAGCAAAGCCCCGGATATCCCTGAAACCGTCAATTACACGCGGCGACGGTTGGGGGGACGGCATCCGTTATGAGGCAGCGGAGTAACATCGATGATCTCGAGCACTTCGATACCAGCTCCATGGATGGTGCGAATGGCTGATTCACGACCTGCGCCGGGACCTTTCACATACACCTTCACTTTACGGAGTCCCATATCGTATGCAACTTTGGCACAATCCGTTGCCGCTGTCTGTGCTGCATAGGGGGTATTCTTTTTGGAACCTCTGAAACCCATTTTCCCGGCGGAACTCCAACTGATCACTTCGCCGGCTGCATTGGTCAGCGTAATGATTACGTTATTGAAAGTCGAGTGCACATGGGCCATACCTTGAGCGTCAACTTTGACAACCTTCTTTTTAACTGCTCCTGTTTTTTTAGCCATAACTCTCTGATATTACTTAGTTGCTTTTTTCTTGTTAGCTACGGTTTTCTTGCGTCCCTTGCGGGTGCGGGCATTGTTCTTCGTGCTCTGTCCGCGAACGGGAAGCCCCAAACGGTGACGGATCCCACGGTAGCAACCGATGTCCATCAGACGCTTGATGTTCAACTGAACCGACGAACGCAACTCTCCTTCGACTTTGTAACCTTCGCTGGCAATGACGTTACGGATGGCGGCAATATTCTCATCGCTCCAATCCTTCACCTTGAGGTCGTAACTGATCTGTGCTTTCTCAAGGATCGCGCGAGCGGTACTTCTTCCAATACCGTAGATATAGGTCAAGCCTATCTCGCCTCTTTTATTTTTGGGTAAATCTACACCGACAATACGTGCCATAAATGATAATCACTTTTAATTTTTTAACTAACCTTGGCGCATTTTCAACTTGGGATTCTTTTTGCAGATCACATAAAGGCGGCCTTTACGCTTCACGATCTTGCAATCCTCGCTTCTCTTTTTGATGGATGTTCTAACTTTCATTTTTCAGACATCTTAATGTGTGTGTTGTAAATCGCGACATTCCCTCCCGGGTCTGTCCTCTCATGTAGCCGGGCTACCTATTTGTAGCGGAACGAGATGCGCCCCTTCGTCAAATCGTAAGGAGACATCTCCACTTTCACTTTATCCCCCGGTAAGATCTTGATGTAGTGCATCCGCATCTTCCCGGAAATATGGGCGGTAATCACATGGCCGTTGTCGAGTTCCACCCGGAACATCGCATTGGACAACGCTTCGATAATGGTTCCGTCCTTTTCAATAGCAGCTTGTTTCGCCATAGAGCTTAGTTGTTAATTGCTTTTTCGATAATTCCGAAATCCGTCAGGACATCGGGCCCGTTCTCGGTAATCGCCACGGCAAACTCGAAATGAGCCGCCGGTTTGCGATCCCGCGTACGCACCGTCCAGCCGTCGCGTTCGAAAACGATATCACGTTTCCCCATGTTGATCATGGGTTCGATACAGATGACCATGCCCGCTTTCAGCAGCGGCCCCCGGCCTCTGGCTCCGTAATTGGGTACCTGAGGATCTTCGTGCATTTTGCGGCCGAGGCCGTGTCCCACCATCTCCCGTACCACGGAGTATCCGTGCTTTTCGGCATGTTCCTGCACAGCATTGCCGACATCGCCTACGCGATTGCCGGGTTTCGCCTGTGCGACCCCTTTATAAAGAGCCTCTTTGGTGACTCTGAGCAGACTCTCCGCTTCCGGAGCAATCTCCCCTACAGCAAACGTGTAGGCAGAATCACCACAAAACCCCTTCATAAATGTGCCACAATCCACCGAAAGAATATCGCCTTCTTTCAAAACGGTTTTCGAAGAGGGAATCCCGTGTACAACCTGTTCGTTGACCGACATGCAAAGCGTGTTCGGAAAACCGTTGTATCCGAGAAAACTGGGAACAGCCCCGTGGCTGCGGATAAAATCTTCGGCTATTTTATCCAACTCGAGGGTCGTCACGCCCGGCTTGATGTGCTTAGCCAGTTCAGCCAACGTAGCGCTCACGAGTAAGTTGTTCTCCCGGAGTAATTCGATCTCTTCGTGTGTCTTCAGATATATCATAAAACCAAATCCACTTAAGCGCTTCTGCCCTTGATCCGTCCGGTCTTCATCAAACCGTCGTAGTGACGAAGGAGCAGGTAGCTTTCAATCTGCTGCAGGGTGTCGAGAATAACGCCCACCAGGATCAGCAGCGAGGTTCCGCCATAGAACAGCGCAAACTGATTGTTGATTCCGAGTTTCATCGCAAAAGCGGGCAGAATCGCCACGATCGCAAGGAAAACGGAACCCGGCAGCGTGATCCTCGTCATGATGGTATCGAGGTAATCGACCGTTTTCTTGCCGGGTTTCACGCCCGGGATAAAACCGCCGTTACGTTTCATATCCTCCGCCATCATGTTGGGATTCACGGTAATTGCTGTATAGAAATAGGTAAATGCCACAACCAGTAATCCGAACACCAGATTGTACCAAAAACCCGAATAGTTGCTGAATGCCGTACCGATCGCACTGGTCGATTCGAACTTGCTGAACAGGGCGGGAATGAACATCAACGCCTGAGCGAAGATGATCGGCATCACGCCTGCCGCATTGATTTTCAGCGGAATGTACTGACGGACGCCACCATACTGTTTGTTGCCTACGATCCGTTTGGCATACTGCACCGGAATCTTGCGGACAGCCTGTACCAGAGCGATCGTAGCCGCGAAAACCAGGAACAACAGCGCCAGTTCGACGATCAGCATCACGAAACCACCGGTAGATTCCGTAAAACGGGTATTCAACTCGGCCATCAGCGCGTGCGGCAGCCGGGCGATGATTCCCACCATGATGATCAGCGACACGCCGTTTCCGATCCCCTTATCGGTAATCTTCTCGCCGAGCCACATCACGAACATCGTACCGGCAATCAGCACGATCGTCGCACTGACGGTGAACAATGCGCCGGAACCCAATACGAAAGCATAAGGTTGCAGCGTACCGTGCAAATTGGCCAGATAGGCCGGAGCCTGCAGCAACAGCACGATAATGGTCAGGTAGCGGGTCCACTGGTTGATTTTGCGGCGGCCGCTCTCCCCTTCTTTCTGCAGTTTCTGGAAGTAGGGAACTACGATTCCGAGCAACTGGATTACGATCGAAGCAGAGATATAGGGCATAATTCCGAGCGCGAAAATCGAGGCGTTGCTGAATGCTCCTCCGGAGAAGATATTCAGCAGCCCCAGCAATCCGTTGCCATCCACCTGACTCTGAAGGTCGTTCAGAGCAGCCGGATTGATACCCGGAATCACCACAAAACTACCGAAGCGATATACAAGAAGCAAAGAGAGCGTAAAGAGGATTCTCTTGCGCAGCTCTTCAATCTTGAATATATTCTTGATGGTCTCGATTAGTTTTTTCATTACTGAAAAGTTAGAGTTTTACAACCTTACCCTGCTGTGCTTCGATAGCAGCCGCAGCCGATTTTGAAAATGCATGCGCGGTAACTTCGAGCGCTACGGAAAGCGTTCCGTTGCCAAGGATTTTGACCCGGTCGTTTTTCGAAATGAAACCGGCTTCGATCAACGTTTCCACATCGATGCTCTTCAGGGAATTCTTGGTTGCCAGCTCTTCCAGAACACCGAGGTTAATCCCTTTGTATTCCACTCTTTTCAGGTTCGTAAAACCGTATTTGGGCAAGCGTCTCTGCAAAGGCATCTGGCCTCCTTCGAAACCTAATTTCGAAGAGTATCCCGAACGCGACTGAGCGCCGTTGCGTCCACGCGTCGCCGTTCCGCCATGTCCGGATCCCTGACCGCGGCCGATCCGTTTTTCTTTGCCGGTCGACCCTTCTGCGGGCTTTAAATTACTAAGATTCATCCGTTTTTCTGTTATTTACCGACCCGGAGCCGCCTCGTGGCCGCCCCTTCGCGGTGGATTAGAATAACTATTTTACTTCTTCAATTTTTACGAGGTGCTTCACTTTTGCGATCATGCCCAGTATGATAGCCGAATCATCGTGCTCAACGGTCTGATTGATCTTGCGAAGTCCCAGCGCATCGAGGTTCCTTTTCTGGAGTGCAGACGAACCGATGCGGCTTTTGATCTGTGTGATTTTCAATTTAGCCATTTCCTGACGAATTATCCGTTAAATACTGTGTCGAGTGATACGCCGCGCACTTGAGCCACGCTGTATGCATCGCGCAGTTCCAACAGTGCGGCAACGGTGGCTTTCACCAGGTTGTGCGGGTTCGACGAACCTTTGCTCTTCGCAAGCACGTTGCGGATACCGACGCTCTCAAGCACGGCACGCATGGCGCCTCCGGCGATTACGCCGGTACCGGGAGCGGCCGGACGGATCATCACCAGCGAACCGCTGTAACGGGCTTCCTGTTTGTGCGGGATCGTTCCGTGCAGCACGGGAATTTTAACAAGGTTTTTCTTCGCATCTTCAACCCCTTTGGCAATGGCGGAGGTCACTTCGCCGGCTTTGCCGAGGCCGTAGCCTACGACGCCGTTTTCGTTACCTACCACAACGATTGCCGAAAAGCTGAATGTGCGACCACCCTTGGTTACCTTGGTAACGCGCTGGATGCTTACGAGCCGGTCTTTCAGCTCGAGGTCGCTTGTTCTCACCTTTTTTATGTTCGTATTTGACATATCGCTTAGAATTTAAGACCACCCTCTCTGGCGGCGTCCGCTAACATTTTTACTCTACCGTGATACAGGTATCCGTTTCGGTCGAACGATACTTCGGTGATACCCTTCTGTACGCTGCGTTCGGCGGCCAATTTGCCGACCAGGGCAGCAACCTGCACCTTGTTCAGACCGGCCACTTTTTCTGCCACTTCCTTGTCCCGCGACGAGGCCGCTGCCAAAGTAACACCGTTCAGATCGTCGATAAGCTGTACCGAGATATGCCTGTTGCTTCTGAACACAGACATCCGAGGCTTCTGTGCCGTTCCGCTGACAATCTTGCGAATGCGCAGTTTGATGCGCGCTCTTCTTTCTACCTTATTCAATGACATAATTGTACGATTTTACTATTTAGCATTAGCAGATTTACCAGCCTTGCGACGGAGCTGCTCACCCACGAACTTAATACCTTTCCCTTTGTACGGTTCCGGTTTACGCAACGAGCGGATCTTCGCAGCCACCTGTCCGATGAGCTGTTTGTCGGCGCTTTTCAGCGTCACGATCGGGTTGCCTTTCTTCTCGGTAACGGCTTCCACCTTGACTTCGGGCGGGAGCATCACATAAATATCGTGCGAGTATCCGAGACTCAGTTCGAGAATCTGTCCTTTGGCTTCGGCTTTGAAACCGACGCCGACGAGTTCCTGCTTGATTTCGTATCCTTTCGAAACCCCCACAACCATGTTGTGGATCAACGCACGGTACAGACCGTGCATCGAGCGGTGACGGGGCTGATCGGTCGGACGGGTCACGTGCAACACGTTTCCTTCCACCTTCACGGTAATATCCAGATCAACCTGCTGGCTGAGTTGCCCCAGAGGTCCTTTCACACTCACCACGTTATCGGCGCCAACGGTAACCGTCACACCGGCGGGCAGGTCTACAGGTAATTTTCCAATTCTTGACATTTCTTCTTAATTCATTTGGTTTTCAAAAGTCCTTCCTCCGCGGGTTCGGGCCTCGCGGCATACGGACGACAAACTATCGCGTTTACCTCTTTTACAGATTAATAAACGTAGCACAGTACTTCACCGCCCACATTTTCCTGACGGGCTTTCTTGTCGGTCATAATGCCTTTGGAAGTCGATACGATAGCTATTCCCAGGCCGTTCAGCACACGGGGCATCTCTGCTGCGCTGGCGTAACGGCGCAAACCCGGACGGCTTACCCGCTTAAGGCCTTTGATCGCATTCACCTTGGTTTCCGGATGGTACTTCAAGGCAATTTTGATAACAGCGTGACCCTTCGCATCCTCCTCGAACTTATAGGCCAGGATATAGCCTTGTTCGAACAGGATCTTCGTGATCGCCTGTTTCATTTTTGAACCGGGAGCTTCAACCACCTTGTGGTTGGCTTTCACCGCGTTTCTGACTCGCGTCAGAAAATCCGAAATTGGATCTGTCATGTTATTAAAATTAGTTATTGTGTAAAAATTACAATTTACAGATTAAAAATCAGGCGCTAAAGGTACGAAAAAAATTCGTAATTCATCACCTAATTTTTAACCCGTAATCGTAAATATCTACCAGCTCGCTTTCTTCACGCCGGGAATCAGCCCCTGGGAAGCCATTTCGCGGAACTGGATACGGCTGATGCCGAACATTCGCATGTATCCTTTCGGGCGGCCGGTCAGTTTGCAACGGTTGTGCAGGCGGATCGGGTTCGAATTGCGCGGCAGCTTGGCCAGACCTTCGTAATCCCCGGCTTCTTTCAGCGCAGCCCGTTTGGCAGCGTAACGCTCTACCAGTTTGAGGCGTTTCACCTCGCGGGCTTTCATTGATTCTTTTGCCATATTGCTTAGTTCTTTTTAATGTTCTTAAACGGAAGACCGAACTGTTTAAGCAGCGCATAAGCCTCTTCGTCGGTAGCGGCGGACGTCACGAACGTGATCTCCATGCCCAGAATCTTCGTGATCTTGTCGATGTCGATTTCCGGGAAGATAATCTGTTCGGTGATTCCGAGCGTATAGTTGCCCTGACCATCGAATTTGTCGTTAATCCCCTTGAAGTCGCGAATACGCGGCAGCGCCACGGCAACCAGCCTTTCGAGAAATTCGTACATCTTGTTGTGACGCAGCGTCACGCGGGCGCCAATGGTCATTCCCTTACGGAGTTTGAAGTTCGAAATATCCTTTTTGGACTTAGTCGTAACCGCCTTCTGACCGGTGATTTTGCTCAGTTCGTCGAGCGCCGTTTCGATAATCTTCTTATCGGCGACAGCCTGGCCGAGGCCCTGGTTGATCACGATCTTCTCGAGCACGGGAACCTGCATTACGCTGCTGTAACCAAATTCCTTTACAAGCGCAGGCACCACCTGCTCCTTGTACATTTTTTTTAGTGTAGGAACGTAAGTCATTATTTAATCTCCTCCCCTGACTTTTTAGCGTAACGTACTAATTTACCTTCTACGTCGGCTTTGCGCCCGACACGGGTCGCTTTGCCGCTTTTCGGGTCGATCGGCTGCAGGTTCGAAATATGGATCGGAGCCTCCTGCTTTACGATACCGCCCTGGGGATTCTTGGCGTTGGGTTTGGTGTGCTTGCTGATCATGTTCACACCTTCAACGATCGCGCGCTCGTCGTCGACAAGGATCTGAAGCACTTTTCCCTGCTGACCCTTGCTCTCGCCTGCGTTGACGATCACCGTGTCCCCTTTCTTAATATGCAATTTTACTGACATCTTGAAATCTTTTAAAAATTACAATACTTCGGGAGCAAGTGAAATGATCTTCATGTAAGAATCACGCAATTCGCGGGCAACCGGCCCGAAGATACGGGTTCCGCGCATTTCTCCCTGGTTATTCAGAAGCACCACGGCATTGTCGTCGAAACGGATGTAGGATCCGTTGGCGCGTCTGATCTCCTTCTTGGTTCTGACTACGACCGCTTTCGATACCGTACCTTTCTTCACGTCTCCGGAAGGGGTAGCGCTCTTGACGGTCACCACAATTTTATCGCCGATGGACGCGTAACGTTTTCCCGTTCCGCCCAGCACACGGATACAAAGGACTTCCTTCGCTCCGCTGTTATCAGCTACCGTTAGTCTGCTTTCCTGTTGTATCATGACTATTTAGCTCTTTCTATGATTTCTACTAATCTCCAACGCTTCGTCTTGCTGAGAGGTCTTGTTTCGGCAATCCGCACGGTGTCGCCGGGGTTGCAGGTGTTGGTTTCATCGTGAGCGACGAATTTCGACGTCTTGTTCACGAACTTACCGTAGATCGGATGTTTCTCCTTTCTCTTTATGGCAACCGTAACGGATTTATCCATCTTATTGCTGACAACCACCCCGATTCTTTCCTTTCTGAGATTTCTTTCCATGGGTAATTAACTTTTTACGTTTTGCTTTTCGGCAAGGATCGTCATCATGCGGGCAATATCCCTGCGTGCCTTTTTCAATGTGGTCGGGTTCTCTACCGGAGAAACCGAGTGGTTGAGCTTCTGGCGGAGCAGGTTCGCTTTTTCCGCATCGATTCTCTCCTCGATTTCAGCCACGGTAAGTTCTCTTATTTCAGAAGTTTTCATCTCTAAATCGAATTTTCAGTGTAATCTCTTCTTACTACAAATTTAGTGGTGATCGGAAGTTTCTGGGCGCCCAGACGGAGCGCCTCCTGCGCAACTTCCATCGGAACACCTTCCGCTTCGAACAGGATACGGCCCGGAGTAACCGGAGCGACGAATCCTTCGGGAGAACCTTTACCTTTACCCATACGTACCTCGGCAGGCTTCTTCGTGATGGGTTTATCGGGGAATATACGGATCCAGATCTGACCTTCACGTTTCATGCAGCGCACGATGGCCTGACGTGCGGCTTCTATCTGGCGACCGGTTATCCAAGTAGATTCCATAGCCTTGATGCCGAACGAGCCGAACGCAAGCTGAGCTCCGCGCTGTGCGTTGCCCTTCATGCGGCCCTTCTGCATTCTTCTGAATTTGGTTCTTTTTGGCTGTAACATGCTATTATCGCTTTAAGAAGTCCTACTTATTATTTTTTCTTTTTTTGTTATCGCGTCCGCCGCGCGGCTTGTCGCCGCGGTAACCGCCGCCCTGCTGGTTGCCGGCCGATGCCTGCGCATTGACTCCCGAGATCTGGAACAGGTCGCGCTTGTCATATACTTCACCGTTGCAGATCCACACCTTGATCCCCAGAAGACCCACTTTGGTCAGGGCTTCGGAGAGCGCGTAATCTACGTCGGCACGGAACGTGTGCAGCGGAATACGGCCTTCCTTATAGGTTTCGTTACGGGCCATTTCGGCTCCGCCCACGCGACCCGAGATCTGAATCTTGATCCCTTCGGCGCCCATACGCATCGTCGATGCGATGGCGGTTTTGATCGCCCGGCGGTACGAAATACGGCCTTCCAGTTGACGTGCGATGTTGTTACCGACGATCACGGCGTCGATTTCCGGACGTTTGACCTCGAAGATATTGATCTGGATCTCCTTGCCGGTCAACTTACGAAGTTCTTCTTTCAGCTTGTCGACCTCCTGGCCGCCCTTGCCGATAATAATGCCGGGGCGTGCCGTAGAAATCGTAACGGTTACGAGCTTCAGCGTACGTTCGATGATGATTTTCGAGATGCTTGCCTTAGCCAGACGGGCATTCAGATACTTGCGGATCTTAGCATCCTCGACGAGCTTGCTGGAAAAATCCTTCCCGCCGTACCAGTTGGAATCCCAACCGCGGATGATACCAAGTCGGTTTGCTATCGGATTAACTTTCTGTCCCATCTGCTTTAACTTTTTTATCTGCTTTAACTACCATTTTATCGACTACGACCGTAACGTGGTTCGAACGCTTCCGGATACGGTGTGCGCGGCCCTGAGGAGCCGGCTGGATCCGTTTGAGCATCTTGCCGCCGTCCACGAAAATCTCTTTCACGCACAACGTATTGTCTTCCAAACGCTGTCCTTCGTTTTTCTGTTCCCAGTTGGCGATCGCCGAACGCAACAGTTTTTCCAATCTGATCGAAGCTGCCTTCTTGCTGTAACGAAGGGTACCCAACGCTTTATTGATCTCCATGCCGCGGATCATGTCGGCGACGATGCGCATCTTCAGCGGCGAGGTCGGGCAGTCGCGGAGTACGGCAATCGCCGTCTGCTTCTTTTCGGCCTTCAATTTTTCGGCTCTTATGCTTTTTCTTGCACCCATTTTTACCTACTATTTTTTCTTATTACCTGAATGACCACGGAAGTTGCGAGTCGGAGCGAATTCGCCCAGCTTGTGTCCTACCATGTTCTCTGTTACATATACAGGAATAAACTTATTCCCGTTGTGCACGGCGATGGTCTGTCCGACGAAATCGGGCGAAATCATGCTTGCACGCGACCACGTCTTGATGACAGACTTCTTGCCTCCCTCGTTCTGAGCGATGACTCTCGCTTCCAGTTTGGGCTCGATGTATGGTCCTTTTTTTAATGATCGGCTCATTATGCTACTATTTTTAAATTATTTTTTCCTTCTGGATACGATGAACTTAGACGTAGTCTTCTTAGGATCGCGCGTCTTGTAACCCTTGGCGAGAAGACCTTTGCGTGAACGCGGGTGTCCTCCCGAAGAACGGCCTTCGCCACCACCCATCGGGTGATCGACCGGGTTCATGGATACACCGCGGTTGCGCGGACGGCGTCCGAGCCAACGTTTGCGGCCGGCTTTACCGTGCGATTCGAGGCTGTGGTCGGGATTCGACACGACGCCGATCGTTGCGCGGCAGGTTACGAGCACCATACGGGTTTCACCCGAAGGAAGCTTAATAATAGCGAATTTACCTTCACGAGCCAGAAGCTGTGCGTAGGTACCGGCACTACGAGCCATCACGGCTCCCTGTCCGGGGTAGAGTTCAATGTTGTGGATCACCGTACCCAGTGGAATATCCGCGAGGAACAGCGTGTTGCCCACTTCGGGGGCCACGCCGGCTCCGGTCGATACGGTCTGTCCCACCTGCAGTCCGTTCGGGGCGAGCATATAACGTTTTTCGCCGTCGGGATAGCAGAGCAGAGCGATGCGAGCGGAACGGTTCGGATCATATTCGATGGTCTTCACCTGGGCGCTCATGTTATCTTTGTCACGTTTGAAATCGACAATACGATACATCCGTTTGTGACCGCCTCCGATATAACGGACGGTCATTTTACCGCTGTTGTTGCGGCCGCCGGAACTTTTCAGAGGGCTGAGTAATGATTTTTCCGGTGTAGACGAAGTAATATCGTCAAAGGTACCGATCACTTTGTGGCGGGTACCCGGGGTCATGGGTTTAAACTTTCTTACTGCCATCTCTCTTAGATATTACTGTAAAAATCAATCTTGTCTCCGTCTTTCAGGGTGACGATCGCCTTCTTGAAATTGTTGGCGCGTCCGACCAAAAGTCCGTGCTTGGTGTAGCGGCTTTTGAGCTTGCCCATGTAATTCAGAGTATTTACATCCATAACAACCACATTGTACATCGCCTCGACGGCATCCTTGATCTGCAGTTTGTTAGCCCTCGGATCTACGATAAAACCGTAACGGTTCAGCTTTTCGCCCTGAGCCGCCATTCTCTCGGTTAAAATTGGCTTAATTAATATATCCATTGTGTCATGCTAATTTTTAGGACGGACGGTAGCCTATAATCCGAACATTTGATTAATTACATTCACGGAACCTTCGGCCAATACGATGTTGCCGGCGTTCATCACGTCGTACGTATTGATGTTCGACGCCAAAACCACCTTTACGTTCTGCAGGTTACGGGCCGACAGCGCTACGTTCGCATTGGATTCGGGAAGAACCAGCAGAATTTTCTTGCCTTCGAGGTTCAGGTTCTTGGTAATGCCGATAAACTCTTTGGTCTTCGGAACTTCCATCGCGAAATCCTCCACGACCGTCAGGGCTTCGCCTTTGACCTTATAGGCAAGGGCACTTTTACGGGCGAGCTGTTTGAGTTTCTTGTTCAGCTTGAAGCTGTAATCGCGCGGAACCGGGCCGAATACGCGGCCGCCGCCTACGAACAGCGGAGACAGGATGCTGCCGGCGCGTGCGCCGCCGGTACCTTTCTGTTTCTTCAGTTTACGGGTCGAGCCGGCCACTTCGTTACGCTGTTTCGACTTGTGGGTTCCCTGACGCTGATTGGCCAGATACTGCTTGACATCGAGGTAGATCGCGTGGTTGTTGGGCTCAATACCGAAAATCTCATCTTTCAGGACGGCCTTTTTGCCGGTATCTTTCCCTGAAACGTTATAGATAGCTATTTCCATGTTAGTCTTCGATTAATAAGTACGAACCTTTTGCACCCGGAATCGAACCCTTCACCAGAAGCAGGTTGTTTTCGGGAAGTTTCTTAACGATACGCAGGTTGAGCACCGTAACGCGCTCTCCGCCGGTACGGCCCGGAAGGCGTTTGCCTTTGAACACGCGCGACGGATACGAAGAGGCACCCAGCGAACCCGGCTTGCGCTGACGGTTGTGCTGGCCGTGCGTCTGTCCGCCGACACCGGCGAACCCGTGACGTTTCACAACGCCCTGGAAGCCCTTGCCTTTGGAGATGCCCGTAACGTCCACCCAGTCGTTCTCTTCGAAAATATCCACGGTGATCACGTCGCCGAGGTTCAATTCGTTTTCGAAGCTGGTGAATTCGACCAGTTTCCGTTTCGGAGTGGTGTTGGCCTTTTTGAAATGGCCCAGTAAACTGTTGCTGGTGTGTTTTTCGGTCGTTTCGTCATAGGCAATCTGGACTGCCGAGTAACCATCTTTCTCGGGGGTCTTCAATTGCGTAACTACACAGGGACCAGCTTCGATTACGGTGCACGGTATGTTTTTACCGTCGGCACCGAACACGGAAGTCATTCCGATCTTTTTTCCAATTAGTCCTGACATTTTTGTCTGTTAATTAGTATTGGAGGCGAAGTCCACTTGCAAGGCCCCGGCAGCCCGTACGAAACAGGCCGCCGTCCTTACAAGCCTTCCGCCTTTTGTTAAAAACGTTTGTTATTCAACTTGGGTACTGCGATCAGACTTTGATTTCCACCTCTACGCCGCTGGGCAGCTCGAGTTTCATCAGCGCATCGATCGTCTTCGGAGTCGAACTGTAGATATCGAGGATCCGTTTGAAAGTGCACAACTGGAACTGCTCGCGCGCTTTCTTATTGACGAAAGTCGAACGGTTTACGGTGAAAATCTTCTTCTGCGTAGGCAGCGGAATCGGGCCGCTTACGACCGCCCCCGTACCTTTCACAGTCTTTACGATCTTTTCCGACGATTTATCGACGAGGTTATGATCGTATGATTTCAATTTAATTCTTATTTTCTGGCTCATAATTCTGATAAATCTACGGATTATTCCTTTTTACCATTTGTTTTTTCGATAATCTCCTTGGCAAGGTTCGCAGGAACCTCTTCGAAATGAGAGAACTCCATCGAAGAAGTAGCGCGTCCCGACGAGATCGTACGCAGCACCGTAACGTAGCCGAACATCTCCGACAACGGCACCTTGGCATCCACCACGCGGGCGTTGCCGCGCGATTCCATGCCGGCGATCTGTCCGCGGCGTTTGTTCAGGTCGCCGATAATGTCGCCCATGTTTTCTTCGGGAGTCACCACTTCGACCTTCATGATCGGTTCGAGGATTACCGGAGAAGCTTTACGGGCAGCCTCGCGGAAACCGTTGCGGGCACAAATTTCAAAAGAGAGCGCATCGGAATCGACCGGGTGGAACGAACCGTCGATCAGCGTGATCTTCATGCTGTCGAGCGCGAAGCCTGCCAACGGGCCGTTGGACATGGCCGATTCGAACCCTTTCTGGATCGACGGGATGTATTCCTTCGGAATATTACCGCCCTTCACGACATCGACGAATTCGAGTCCCATCTTGCCTTCTTCGGCAGGGCCGATTTCGAAGATGATGTCGGCGAACTTACCGCGACCGCCGGTCTGCTTCTTGAACACTTCGCGGTGCTGAACTTTCGATTTCAGCGACTCCTTGTAGTTCACCTGCGGAGCGCCCTGGCTGATTTCGACGCCAAACTCACGCTTCAAACGGTCCACGATGATCTCCAAGTGGAGTTCGCCCATCCCGCTGATGACGGTCTGTCCGCTATCTTCGTCGGTCTTCACCGTAAAGGTCGGGTCTTCCTCGGACAGTTTGCCGAGCGCGATACCGAGCTTATCGAGGTCTTTCTGCGTTTTCGGTTCGATAGCCAGACCGATCACCGGTTCGGGGAAAGTCATCGATTCGAGCACGATCGGATGCTGTTCGTCGCACAACGTATCGCCGGTGCGGATATCCTTGAAACCGACCGCGGCGCAGATATCGCCGGCTCCGATCACTTCCATCGGATTCTGCTTATTGGCATGCATCTGGTAGATACGGCTGATACGTTCCTTTTTCGAAGAACGGCTGTTGTGCACGTAAGAACCGGCTTCCATCTTTCCGGAATAAACGCGGACGAATGCCAGACGGCCCACGAACGGGTCGGTAGCGATTTTGAACGCCAGACCGCAGAACGGATCGGATTCAACCGGTTTGCGACTGGTTTCCTCTCCGGTGCGCGGATCGGTGCCGATAACGGCTTCGATATCCACCGGCGACGGCAGGAATGCCATCACGTAGTCGAGCAGCAATTGCACCCCTTTATTTTTAAAGGACGAACCGCAGAGCATCGGCACGACCGTCATCGAGATCGTAGCCTTGCGGATCGCGGCGATCAACTCGTCAGACGTGATCGAATCGGGATCCTCGAAGAACTTCTCCATCAAGGCGTCGTCTACCGACGCGACCTCTTCGATCAGCTTAGCGCGCCATTCGGCGGCTTCGGCCTTCATGTTTTCGGGAATCTCCTCGTAAGTATAGTTTACCAGATCGGCCTTTTTCGAATCGTCGTAAATAATAGCCCTATTATATATAAGGTCTATCAAACCGGCGAATTTGTCTTCGGCCCCGATCGGCAGAACGACCGGCAACGCATTGGCTCCGAGACGCTCCTTGACCTGAGCGCAAACGTTCAGGAAATCGGCGCCGGTACGGTCCATTTTATTTACGTAACCGATACGCGGCACGCGGTACTTGTCGGCCTGACGCCATACGGTTTCGGACTGGGGTTCCACGCCGCCCACGGCGCAGAACGTGGCCACCGCACCGTCCAGCACGCGCAGCGAACGTTCCACCTCGGCGGTGAAGTCCACGTGACCCGGGGTGTCGATGATATTGATCTGATAGGTCTTATCTTTGTACTGCCAAAAAGCGGTCGTCGCAGCAGAAGTGATGGTAATACCACGTTCCTGCTCCTGAACCATCCAGTCCATCGTAGCGGCACCTTCGTGCACCTCGCCGATTTTATGGGTTTTTCCCGTGTAGAAAAGGATACGTTCCGAAGTAGTCGTTTTACCGGCATCGATGTGAGCCATGATCCCGATATTTCTCGTATATGTTAAATCCCTTGCCATATAATTACCCTCGCTTCACAAATTAAAATCTGAAATGGGCAAAAGCCTTGTTGGCTTCGGCCATTCTGTGCATCTCTTCTTTCCGCTTGAAGGCAGCGCCTTCTTCGTTGTACGCAGCTTGAATTTCAGCAGCCATTTTTTCCGCCATCGATCGACCTGCGCGTTTTTTAGAGTAAAGGATAAGGTTCCGCATTGCTATTGAAACTTTACGCTCGGGTCTCACTTCCGTCGGTACCTGGAAGGTTGCTCCGCCCACGCGACGCGACTTCACCTCCACCTGGGGAGTGATGTTCTCGAGGGCTTTTTTCCAGATATCAAGGGGAGCCTTGTCCGCATCCTTCATCTTCTCACCCACGATCTCTATGGCATCATAGAAAATCGTATAGGCAATACTCTTCTTACCATCCAGCATAAGGTTGTTTACAAACCTTGTCACAAGTCCGTCTCCGAATTTGGGATCTGGAAGTAGAATTCGCTTTTTAGGCTTCGCTTTTCTCATTGTTTAAAAAGTCTTTGTGTTTGATTTAATGGTTACTTTTTCTTTGCGGGCGCTGCTGCTCCTGCTTTCGGCCTTTTGGCCCCGTACTTCGAACGGCGTTGCTTGCGACCGTCCACGCCTGCGGCGTCCATCGCTCCGCGCACCAAGTGATAACGAACACCCGGCAGGTCTTTCACACGGCCACCGCGAACGAGCACGATCGAGTGCTCCTGCAGATTGTGACCTTCGCCCGGGATGTAGGCATTCACCTCTTTCCCGTTGGTCAATCTCACACGGGCTACTTTTCGCATAGCCGAGTTCGGCTTCTTGGGAGTGGTCGTGTAAACACGAACACATACGCCACGACGTTGCGGACATGCATCCAACGCGGGAGCTTTACTTTTAAAGCTCGGCGTCAACCTTCCCTTACGTACTAACTGTTGAATAGTTGGCATTTTACTTACTTTTTCCTTTACTTTGTTTGGTTAAAAATCTGTTCCATTCACACAAAACGGAGTGCAAAGATACCAATAATTTTCGAAACCGCAATATTTATCGATCTTTTTTCACTGATAATCCGTGTTTTTCAGGCTTTTTCATGCCGTTCAACACATTAGTGACTATCATTTATTTTTATGATTTCAACAACATAATAAACAAAATAAATACACAAACACGCAAACAACTGTTCAACAAAACATTAATACATTACAAATCACCTCTAAATATTTCTGAAACTTATTTTTTGTAATCTGCCGTTTTGTCGTAATTTTGCTCGGTATCAACCGGGAAATCATGGTGTCCGGCCGGCTCGAATCGAACCGGCCGGATACCCCGGCGGAGAAACGTTTAAATTTGAAATCCGTGGGAACAACCGCTATTTTCCGCCTGGAAGCGCGATGCGACGATCCGGCCGGCGAACGAATGAATCTGCACCTGAGCCTCGCTTCTTACGACTCCGAAGAGCGTCAAATCGCCGTCGAGCATACGGACGCGAGCCCGATCCGCAAAGAAACGACCTACAGCGTCCAAACTTCCGATCCGGCGGCGTCCGTCGCAGCATCCGTCTATGCCGTGCCGACGGCCGACCCGCCGTCCGACATCGTCGCCGACACTCCTCCGTTCAAACTATCGTTCCGCATCCTGCGCGGACAGGAGGTAATCGACGCGCAGCAAATACAGGTCAACCGCTGGGGAGGCACGCAGCGAATCGGAATGATTTACAAATAACCGTCGTCCGCCGAAACGCCGGAGAAAACCCGTCGGAATATTTTCGGAATATGGATCGCCGCCCTACCAAACGGGCGGCCCGGTATGTTTTTTCGATGATTCTGCCGCATACGGATTCAGCCGATGCCGGGCGACTTCGACTGAGAACAAGGATCGCGCGACGGGCCGGTTCTGCGCAAACGGCCCGGCCGCTAAAACGACGCGACGATTTCCAGCGTAAACTTGTCGTGCAACAATTTGTTGACGGCGAAATCGGACGGCCGCTCTTTCAGAAGGTATTTTTCGTAATTCAGCCGCACCTCGGAACGCACCAGTTTTGTCGAGAATCCAAGGTTGATCCCGGCCGTAATCCGGTTCGCATCGAAAAGCTCGCGCCGTCGGGTATCGCTATTCAGGTAATCGACCCCGTTGCCGAGATCCCAGCGCACGACCGGCAACAGGTAGCGGGCAAACGACCTTTCGGGCAGATCGAACCGATAGAACCCCTGCACGAGAGCCACGGCCATCACCTCCGACGAACTACCGGTTCCGAGATAGCGACGCGCGTACTCCCCCTCGATCCGGAACTTTCCGCGGACATAACGCAATTCGAAACCGGCCATCCGCATCTTTTGCTCGAAATTTTCCGTTACGTTTTCGCCCTCGCGTTCTACAACCCGCGTATGCTGCGGAGCGTAACCGTCGTAATAAGCAACCGCCCCCTGCAGTCCCTCGCTGCCGCCGAGCTCCGCGCGACCGATCACATTCACGTGTTTCCCCCACACGGGATTGTTGATTCCCGAACCGTTGAAAACGCCGGCGAGCAATTTCAGCGGCAGTTTCGATGCGAAACGGTATGAGAAAAACGCGCCCAGATCGCGCGAACCGAGCGTCCGGACGTAGTCGACGGTTTTCCCGCCGGATAGTTCGCTGCCGTAATAACTCGTCAAGTATTTCGACAGGAAAGAACGGTTCGCGAACAGATTCGTGGACGGCCCCCGATCCATATCGGTGCTGAAATGGTACTGCTGCTGCCCGAGTTCGGCCGTAAAACCTCCGGACTGGTAACCGGCATAAGCATCCAGCAACGATATTTTCCCTTCGTTACCGAAATCCATCTGAAGGCGGTAATTCATTTTCGGCGAAACGTTCCCCCGAACGCCCAGCCGGGCGTTGCGTACGCTGAACCGGTACTCCCCGCCGTTCAGATCGACCTCCATCTTCGCTTTGATCGTTCCGTCCAGTTTCGGCACGTACGAAACCGGCTCCGCCTTTTTCCCGGCCGCAACCGTGTCCGACTGAGCAAAGGCGACGCCTGAAGACAGCACAAAAAGCGAAATCAACACAAACTTCATTTTCATTTATCATTCTTTTTAACGGCCCGGCAGACGGTCGAATCCCGCAACGGCCACAATCCGGCACAAAAATACCATTAAATCGGAAAACGGAAACTTTCGCCCGCGCGCAATTCTGATCTTAACAAAAAATTAATTCGTCTGTTTTTAAAATATAATAATTATATTTGCAGATATTCAATTCATTCAGACCGTCATGATCACGAAAACAGCGCTCGAAAACATCGTCTCCAAACAACGTAAAATGCTCGCGAACGTTTCGCCCGGACATCCGCGCGAAATCGAGGAGTCCATTCCCTACCTAACCGACCGTATGCTGCTGATCGGGGGCGTGCGCGGATGCGGATGCAGCGCGTTGCTGCACCGGATGCTGAACAACGACTATCCCGAAGCGTGGTACACCGACTTCGACGACCCGCGGCTCGGAGGTTTCGACGCGGGCGATTTCACGAAGCTCGATCGGCTGCTGGAAGAGTCGGGCAAAGGCATCGCCCTGTTCAACCGGATCGACCTGGCGGCCGGATGGATCGAATTCTGCGACCGAAAAATCCGCCAGGGGATCAAGATTGTCTCCACCGTTTCGCTGGAAACCCTCCTGCGGCTCGCAAAAGCCGAGCGTCCGGACGGGACAGGCGCCGTCCCGGATATTTTCTCGCTCCGCCGACTCGACCTCTTTTCGTACAACGAATTTCTCAGCTTCACGCATAAACCGGCCGGCGAACAGGCCGTCAACGAATTTCTGTCGCGGGGAGCTTTTCCCGGACTCATCAAAACGGGACACACCGAAGCGCTCCATCAACTCTACACGGAAATCCTCTGCAAGGACGCCGTCATCGCGGGAGGCATCCGCGACCGGAACACCCTGCAACGGATGGCATTGCACCTAATCACCAACACCGGAGAACCCGTCACCGCCAACAAACTGCGCGAAAAACTGAAAATAAAGGCCGTGAGCACGGCCGCAGAGCACATGCAATGCATCGAAACGGCCGGACTCGTACGCTTCGTTTCGATCCTCAGCGACAACCCGGCGCGCCAGGCGGTCAATCCGCGCAAGGTCTATGCGGTCGACACGGCGCTGGCCGCAGCCGTATCGACCGCCGAGACCGTCGACCGGAACAAACTGTTCGAAACGATGCTATTCAACCACCTGTGCCGGGAGAGCCGGTCGGTATGCTATACGAACGAACAGGGCGGATGCGATTTTATCGCGTCCGATGCGGAAGGGGGCGTCCGCTGCATCCAGGCCTGCTACGACGACGACCCCGACCTGATGCAGACCAAAACCGACGGATTGCTATGGGCGCTACGGCAAACCGGGGCGAGCCGAGGCACGATCGTTACGGCCGACCGGAACGACCGCATCGATGCCGAAAATTTCGAAATCGAGGTAATCGACGCCGACACTTTCCTCGGCGGATACTGACGCCGGCAGATGCAAACGCAGCCTTCTAGTCTTTGATTTTTTTGAAACGGCCGATCACGTCGATGTCGGTCAGTTCTTTGGACAACATCAAGATCGTCTCTTCGGGCACCCGCCGCAGGTCGAGCAGCATCAGGGCGTCGAGCGAGTCGCAGAACTCGTGATCCGTATTGAATCCGAGCACACTGCTGTTCAGTTGCAAGTATTTGCGAATCAACACAGGGATCGAAAACGCATTCCGCTCGATATCGCAGATTATCTTATTGATCAGTTCGATCGGACGCACCTCCGCGATCAGCGACTCGTCGATCCGAGCCGGAACGACGATTCCCGTCCGGGGCCTGATGTAAGAGGCCTTCTTCCGATCCAAGTAGAAACGACTGACATACGCGGCGATAATCAGCTTGGACGTATGCTGGAAACCTCCCGAAACGGTCACCGGCCCCATCAGATAGCGATACTGTTCATTCTGTAGCAGAACGTGGAGAATCCCCTTCCATAACAGCATCAGCGACGCCGGTTTCCGCTGGTATTCGCGCGCGATGAACGAACGACCGAGCTCGATGGTGCGGCTCATCACCTCTCCCATCGGGGGCGACATCCGGAAAAGCGTATGGGTATAGAAACCTTTCAATCCGTAGTTCCGCATGATCTCGTCGCCCAATCCCAAACGGTAGGCTCCGACCAGCCGCAGCGCCTCGTTGTCCCAGATGAACAACTGCCGGTAATAGCGGTCGAAACGGTCGGTATCGATCTCGTTCTTGGTGCCTTCGCCGATCTCGCGGAACGTCCGTTCGCGCAACGTGGCGATCATCAGCATCATGTTCGGGATTTGCTGCGGCGGAGCGCAATAAACCTCATAACCGCCCGAAACGAACAGCCGATAATGTCCCCGCAGGCTTTCCAACTCGCTGCAAAGCAATTTCACGTCGACGTCACCGCGAACCTCATCGGGCACCTTCCGCGCCGCACGGCGCTCGGCCCGGCGGGGACGCCGTCTACCGGACGGCTTCAGGTACTCGACCGAAGCGCGCAGGTAACTGTTATAAGCCGTTTTGGAAAGATCCTCGGTCTTTTTGGGCAGGATCGGCGAAGCGATGCGCAACGGCACCGAACAGCCCGCTTTGTTGACCAACTCGCGCGGTAGCAACAACGTCCGCAGCATCGGATGCACCTTCCCGGCCAGCCGGAACGTCCGGCTGTTGGAAGCTTCGATATAAACGGGAACGACCGGCACCTGCGCCTTCCGGATAAACTTTAGCACCGACTCGGGCCACGGCCGGTCCTTAACGTCCCGGAACCCGCGCTGCCAAGTCGCCACTTCGCCGGCCGGGAAGATCACCAGCAGTCCGCCGCCGGAGAGATGCTGCAACGACTCGCGGATTCCGGACACGTTACCGCCGGACTTCGCGTCGAACGGATCGACGTCGATAAAGAACCGTTTCAGGGGGCCGATCCGGCTCAGCAGGAAATTCCCCATGAACTTCACGTCGGGACGCGCTTTCGAAAGCAGGTCGATCAGGATCATCCCGTCCAGCGCACCGGTCGGATGGTTCGCGATCACGATCGCCGGACCCGACGCCGGAATATTCTTGAGATCGGACGGAGCGACGTCGTACGAGACGCCCAGATTATACAACAACCCTTCCGGATAAGGCCCCTCGTAGGAAAATGCGCTTTCGTACAGTCGATTGATTTTCTTCAGGGCGGCCACCTTCATAATCAGACGGGCTTGCAGGCGGGCGATCCATCCCCTCCGTCCAAAATAGAGGTCACTGGGCTGTATAAGTTCCATAATCGGGCGATAAAATAGCTCTGCCGGTTCCGGAATTTTTTCACAAAAAGTTCCGGCCGTTTTACAAATGTAGAATAAATTTTGATACTTTTAATTTTCGAAACCACAAATTAACCGCATGGCCGACTCGAAACGCATTGCCGAACTGAAAGAAAAAGTAGCCCTGCTGCCGGAATCCCCGGGCATTTATCAATTCCTCGGGGCCGACGGCCGCGTGATTTACGTAGGCAAGGCGAAAAACCTCAAACGCCGCGTCTATTCCTATTTTACGTCGAAAGCCAACGAGAGCGCCAAAGTGCGCGTGATGGTCTCGCGGATCGCCGACCTGAGGCACACGGTCGTGGCAACCGAGAACGAGGCTTTCCTGCTCGAAAACAGCATGATCAAAAGTCTTCAGCCGCGGTACAATATCCTGCTGAAGGACGACAAGACCTATCCGTGGATCGTGATCCGCAACGAACCGTTTCCGCGCGTACAGTCCACCCGGCGGCGCGAGCGCGACGGTTCTCGCTATTTCGGGCCGTACGCTTCGGTCTATATCCAGAAAACGGTGCTCGACCTGGTGCGCAGCATCCACAGCCTGCGCACGTGTTCGCTGAATCTCTCCCCGGAAGCGATCGCCAAAGGCAAATACAGCGTCTGCCTGGAATACCACATCGGCAACTGTAAGGGACCTTGCGTCGGTCTGCAAAGCGAAACCGAATACCGCGAAGGGATCGAACTGGTAACGTCGCTGCTGCGCGGCGACACCCGGGAGACGACCGAATACCTGCGCGCAAAAATGGTCGGCGCGGCAGCCGAAATGCGGTTCGAAGAGGCCGCCGTCTATAAAAAACGGATCGAAGCCCTCGCCGCCTATCAGAGCAAATCGGTAGTCGTCAGCAACACGCTGACCAACCTGGACGTCTTCTCGCTGGTCGTCGACGACGATGCGGCCTACTGCAATTTCATGCGGATCGCCGACGGAGCCGTCGTCAATTCGTTCACGGTCGAACTGAAACCGGGGCTGGAAGACCGGCCGCAGGACATCCTGACCTACGCGATCAGCCGGATCGCCGAACAACTGCCGGGCGGACGGTTGTCGCGCGAAGCGATCGTCCCGCTGCTGCCGGCGCAGGAACTATTCGAAGGAGTAACGTTCACCGTGCCGCAGCGCGGCGACAAGCTGCATCTACTGGAACTCTCGGAGCGCAACAGCCGCCTGTACCGGCTCGAAAAACTCAAGCAGATCGAAATCAAAGATCCCGAACGGCACACGAACCGCATCCTGGCCGCCCTGCAAAAAGAGCTCCACCTGAGCGTCCCGCCGCGGCACATCGAATGCTTCGACAACTCGAACCTACAGGGAACCAATCCGGTGGCTTCGTGCGTCGTATTCCGCGACGCAAAACCGGCGCGCAAGGAGTACCGCCATTTCAACATCAAGACCGTCGTTGGAGCCAACGACTTCGCCTCGATGGAAGAGGTGATCGGACGCCGTTACCGCAGGTTGCTCGACGAAGACGCCGAACTGCCGCAACTGATCGTCGTGGACGGAGGCAAGGGGCAGCTCCGCTTCGCCTACGAAACCCTGCTGCGGCTCGGGATCGCCGACCGGGTCGCCATCGTCGGACTGGCCAAACGGATCGAAGAGGTCTATTTCCCGCACGACTCCACCCCTTACTATCTCGACCGCAACAGCGAAGCGTTGAAAGTGCTGATGCACATACGCGACGAAGCGCACCGTTTCGGCATCACCTTCCACCGCAAGAAGCGTTCGCTCGCCTTTATCAAAAGCGAACTGGAAAGCATCCCGACCCTCGGCAACCGTTCGGTAGAGAAACTGCTGCAACGCTTCCGCACGCTGTCCCGAATCCGGACGGCTTCCGAAACCGAACTATCGGAACTGATCGGTCGGCAACGCGCCGCCGAAGTGATCCGCTATTTCCGGGAAGCGCCGGCGGACGGCACGAAAGAGGGGAAATAACCGGCGTACGAACGGGCCTGAAAATTTGTGAATCCGGGAAAAAAAAGACACCTTTGCAAAGTCGGTCCGAGAAAACGGCCGGAAACGGGCGCACCATGCATATCAGCGTTCCATACGCGGTTCCCGACCCACTGTGAACGGAAAGGCACGATTTTTTCACGAAACCTCAACTGTACCTAAAACCGAATCATCCATGAAAAGCGTCATCGGAATGGGCAATGCCCTGACAGACATCCTGATCAACCTGAAAAACGACGAAATACTCGATACCTTCAAGTTACCGCGGGGCAGCATGAACCTGGTCGACAGCGAACTGCAACGACAGATCGACGCATCGGTCGCCGACGCGCCCCACACGCTTTCGCTCGGCGGATCGGCTTCGAATACGATCCGCGCACTGGCCCGGATGGGCGCTTCGACAGGCTACATCGGCAAAGTCGGACGCGACGAAACGGGCGACTTTTTCGAACGGACGCTGAACGAACTACAAATCGCCCCGACCGTTTTCCGCGGCGACGAACCGTCGGGACGCTGCGTATCGTTGGTCTCCCCCGACGGCGAACGCACGATGTGCACCTACCTCGGCGCAGCGCTCGAAATGCGCCATACCGAACTTACGCCCGAAATTTTCGACGGTTACGAATACTTCTACATCGAAGGCTACCTGGTGCAGGATCACGAATTGATCTCGAACGCCGTACGCATCGCCAAAGAGCGCGGACTGCAAGTCGCCCTCGATCTGGCGAGTTTCAACATCGTCGAAGAAAACCTCGGCTTCCTGCACGACCTGGTCGACCGACACGTCGATATCCTGTTTGCAAACGAGCAGGAAGCGGCCGCTTTCACAGGAGAAAAAAACCCGCTGGAAGCGCTCGACAAGATCGCCCGTAAATGCTCGATCGCAGTCGTGAAGGTCGGTACGCGCGGCGCTTACGTCAAACACCGCGGCCGGGTGGATCACATAGGGATCATGGGGAATGCCCGCCGGGTCGACAGCACCGGCGCAGGCGATTTTTACGCCGCCGGATTCCTGTTCGGATTGTGCCGGGGATTGTCGATGGAACAGTGCGGCACGATCGGCTCCATCGCCGCCGGAAAGGTGATCGAAGTCGTCGGAACCACGTTCGACGAGAAAGTCTGGGACGAAATTCGCCGGATGGTCGGCGACGTGGAAACCGGAAACTACATCCTGTAATGCACCCGAATCGTCCAATCCGTTAAACATACCGCGTGGAATGGCTGCTTAATCTGGGATACGTCGGCCTGTTCGCCGGCTCGTTCATCGCCGCGACGGTCGTTCCGTTCAGTTCCGACGTGCTGCTGCTGGGTATGTTGGCCGCAGGCGGAAACGTATGGTTGTGCGTGCTGGTCGCCACGCTCGGCAACTGGCTCGGCGGACTGACTTCGTACTGGCTCGGATGGCTCGGCAAATGGGAATGGATCGAGCGCTACATGGGCGTCAAGCACGAAACCCTCGTCAAACACAAAAGCAAAATAGACCGCTTCGGCTCGCTGCTGGCCCTGTTGACCTGGTTGCCGGTCGTAGGCGACGTATTCGCGATCGCTCTCGGATTTTACAAGGTGGATTTCAAGAAAGCGGCCGTCCTGATGCTGATCGGCAAAGGAGCCCGCTTCGTTTGCTGGGCCCTGCTGTTCATCTGGGGCAAACAATATTTCTGACCGGCCGCCGGCTATCGCTGCGACAGATCCAGCGTCAGGCTGCCGTCCGCATCCGGCATAAGCAGAAACGTATTCGCAGCCTCCTCCTCCCCGACGGTTCCGGCCGTACATTGCGCCCGGTAATCAAGATCGCCGATACGGGCCCGAACGCACTGCGGTTCGATCGCGGTAAAAGGCAACGCCTTCTCCGGGGCCGTCGTCAGCACGAAACGATACTCTTTTCCGGCGTTCTCGGTCAACCGGATACGGATCGCCCGCTCTTCGAAAACCATCCGGCACGAACCTCCTGCGAGGATCGGAGTCGTCACGGTCAGTTCGCCGGGCGCGGTCTCCCCGGCCGCCGGCATCCCCACCGGAACCGGCCGCCAACTACCGTCGGCCATCTTTTCCACCAACCGCAGGCCGGCCGTCTCCGTCGTCGAACTCCAATTGAAACCGTCTACCAGAGGCAGGGTCGTATACAGGCACTGCGTCGAAGTGCCCGGCTGCGTCAGGTAAGCCGACGGCAGCCGTTCATCGAAAAGATGGATGTCGCGAAAACGCAGCGTACTATCCTCCCACACGACATTGGCCCGGTAAAAACGGCTGTCGTACCACACCGTTTTGCGGCCGGCCGGCTTGCTGTCCTTCATCGCCACGATGCAGGTCGCCGGAGTCTCCGCGAAACGCTCCTTGAACCATCGTCCCGATTCGGACAACGTCTGTACGGTCAGGGCTCCCGCCCGAGACAGCGAATCCGCCACTGCGACCTGGTATTCCAGTCCGCGCCGCATCCGCGGCCAGGTAAACGAATTCTCCTGTCCGACCTGCGCATACTGGAAAGCCAGGCACGGCCCGTCGGTCAGCATGTCGAAAAACCAATCGATCCAAACCGGGTTGCCGCCCCCTTCGGTATAGGCGGGCTCCAGCGTCTCGACTCCCTGGGCCGGAAGCCCGAGCCCGCTATCGTACTGGTTGATCGGATCGCTGCCGAGCATCCGGAACACCGGGACGCCGATCTGCTCTTGCGGAGTCTGCGCCGGCATGTAGGCATTTTTACGGCTCGGGTAATAAGCCTGGTTCCAGTAACCGCCCCACAGCGTGTAACCGTCCGTTCCCACCTGATCGCGGCAATTGCACGAAGCGACGATCCGGTAACGATCGGCCATGTACTGCAACGTATGCGCGTCGATGAACCACGATCCGACCGCCGTCGGATAGGCCCCGAAAATCTTTTTGAATTCGGCCATGTAGACGTCGACCAATTTTTCGCGCTCTTCGGGAGTATATCCCGTCGAAAAACCTACGTTCGCGTGCCAGTCCCACGGATAGGCCCCGCGCCACGTCATGCCGGCCGCTTCGACGTGAGGTTGGGTGATCTCCCACCAGCCGCCTACTTCGGAACCCTCTTTCAACGCCCTGCGCATCAGTTCCTGATAACGCGGATTGAGCAGCGCGTCGTACTGCAACAAGAAAGTCCCGCGCAAGCGGTGTTTTTCCAGCAGTTCGACCTGCCGGAGCGTTGTCAGGAAAAGATCCTCGTCCGAAATATTCACCGGACGCGGCTCGGTCTGGCGAACGAAATTAATAATATTCACGATGCGGGGCGCCGGTTCTTCCGCCCGCTCCCGGCAGGCGACCAAACACTGGGTCAGACCGAGAACGGCCAGCCCTTCCACGACTCCCCAAACCAAAATCCGTTTTACATTCATATTCTTAAACAGTAACAAATTATGAGTCAGAACGATCCAGCCCGACGTTTTTTCAGCAACCCGTCGACCCGGGCCCCGAACCTGCGGATCTCCTCGGCCGAAGGCGGGCGGAAAGCAGGCCCGCAAGCAGGCAGGCCCAATTTTTCAAGCTTCGAAATCCCGAGCCGGTGATAAGCCACGTACTCCACCTTCACACCATCCAGCCCGTCCAGCAAATCGGCCAGAGCTCCGGCATGAGCGGCGTTATCGTGCAATTCGGGAATAAAAATCGAACGCAGCAGCACGTTCCCGCCCGCCCGGTGCACCGCCCGCAGGTTATCCAGCATCGCCGCGAGCGGCAAACCGGTATATTTTTCATACAGTTCCCCGTCGAGCGACTTGACGTCCCACAACCACAAATCGGTCATCGGCTGCGCCCTGAGAAAATCGGAGAGCCGGCCTTGTCCGGAAGTCTCGATTGCCGTATGGATACCCTCCCGGCGCAATGCTTCCAGCAAAGCGGCGGTAAACCGGAACTGCGCCATCGGTTCGCCGCCGGAGAGGGTGACTCCCCCGCCCGAATGCCGGAAGTAAGAAACGTCGCCACGCACCTCTTCCATCACCTGCCCGACCGTCATATCCCGGCCGACCCGTTCGATGGCCCCGGTCGGACAGGCGTCGGCACAACGCGAACATCCCCCGCACCGCTCGCGTCGAAGCGCCGCATCCCGCAGCGTACGGCGCGCATCGCGGTAAGGACACGCTTCGTCGCATACTCCGCACCCGATACAGCGCGTACGGTGGAACAGCAATTCGTCCGCCGCACGCTGCGATTCGGGATTGTGGCACCAGGCGCAACGCAACGGACACCCTTTCAGAAACACCGTGGTACGTACCCCCGGTCCGTCGTGGGTACAAAAACGTTGTATGTCGAAAACACGCCCCGTCATCCGACCGCCGCTATTTCCCGACCGTCAACCATCGTCCCGACAGTTCGGGCGTAACGTCCAGCATCAATTTCCCGTCGGCTGTTTCGGACGGCACCGTTTTTTTCCCGAGCCGTACGGTCGCTTTTTTCGCCGTCACCGGAACCGGCAGCGCAATCCGCCCCTGTCCCGAAACACAGATCCGGTAAACCGGAGAATCCTCGGCCTCGGGAGCAAAAACCACCTGGCCGAAAGGTTTCTCTCCAAAAACATACTGCACGCCGTCGAGCGTGATCCCCCGGCAGTCGCGGCCGACGAAAGCGATCAGGCGGCCATCGGCGCCGGTACGGAACGCGACCGACATCTTTCCTTCGTAAGAAACCCGATGCCCGTTCACCGCCGCATCGTTCAGTTCGATCCGGTCGGACGGCAGCGGATTCGCGGCCAGCGCTTCGGCATCCTCCTGCTGGTTGCGCGAGAATCCGCCGGGCCAGCTTTCGCGGTGAGTCCGATAATGCTTCACGATTACGGTCGTCGTATTCGGGAACGCCGTGACGAAATAGTCGCTCGTCCGCGACACGACCGACGGATTGTCATTCACCCCGCCGAATTTCCCGCTGGACGGATAAGCCCCGACCGCATACAGGATCTCGAACAGCGTCCGGGTCTCGTAACCGAGACTGGCCGACTGGTCGTCGCGCGGACGAAAACCGAAATAGCTCGCCGATCCTTTCTGCGTCTTCCGGATCGTGCCCACGATCCGCCCGTCGGCCCGAGCGACTACTTCGCACCCCGCTCCCGCTTCGACCGGATAGATCCGGTCGACCAGAAAATCGGTCAAAACGGTTTGTCGCGGCACCGCGGCGAAACTACCGCAGAAAGCGACCTCTTTGCCGGCAGCGATCTCGCCCATATATTGGTCATGCCGGTAGGTAGCGCCGAACAATTTTTGCCACTGCGCAGCGCAGTTCTCCCCGGCCGTGTTGATCAGGGGCGGAGCGCTGAACCACACCACCCGGCCGCCGCTTTCGACGAACCGTTCCATCATCTCCAGCAGTCCCTTCTCCGGAAGGGGCTCGAAGACGGCCACCAGCGTACCGTATTTCTTGTCGCCCACCTGAATCCGCCCGTCGGGCAGTATTTTCCCCATCTCCAACAGCTTGTCGGCCGTCAGGTAATTGGCATACCCGTACTGGGCCATCCAACTGCCGAAACGCGGCTCGACGGCCACCAGATTCATCGGATAGAGAATCAGTACGTCCACGTCGCGGTGCACATGCCCGGAGATCAGGTCGATCGGCGCCGTTGCCTGCGCGCCGAACGCGCTGTTGATAGCCATCTTCCATTCCCACACCCTGTCGGGCATTCCCCAGGCGGCGGCATAAGCGTTCGGGTACTTGTTGATCACGCCGATCGACGCGGCCATCGCCGCCCCGTAATAATTCCGGTCGCCCCAGCCGCCCTCGGCAAAGTCGTTTCCGGTCGGTTGCAGGTACTCGCTCCATTTGAAATAGTCGTAACAGGCCGCCGAAGCCTGGTGCACCGTGTTTCCCCACACGAAATTGGATGTATATTCGTACTGATTCGGATTCGAAGACTGCTTTTCGGTATTCCACAGGTCGATGGTCGGGCTCTGCGCCCACGAAGCGTGCGCCGCTGTGCGGAGTTCCCGTCCGAACAGTCCCTCGGCATAGCTCTTCGCATCGCAGAACAGATCGACCACGCCGTTATTCAACATTCTGTAATAACGATCGCGCAGCAGGAAAGTCCGGTGGATATCCTCGGGCGACGGCCCCATCACATACTGTACGTTCACCACCGCATTCGCGGTAGGTTCGAAATAGGGCGCCCCGTAAGCGAAATAGAGCATATACCGGTCGTCGAACGGCTGTCCGAATTTTTCGGCATAGGCATCGGCCATGCTTTGCGTAAGGTAGCGTTCGGCAAACTGACCGCCCTCGTGGTGACCGAAATACCCCCAGTCCTGCTGGATATGCATTTCATCGGAATAAAGCGCCGTCAGGTTGACGCCCTTATCCTTATACTTTTTCATCAGCCTTTTCAGGAAAGAGGAAGCGTCCGCGTTGAAATAATCCATCTCCTGGGTTTCGTATTCCAACACCACCATCACCCGGTTATAACCCGGCAACTGCGGCCGGTCGCAGTAAACCCGCAGCAAACGCGTATCCATCGCCGCTCCCGTAACCTCGTCGCCCAGCGTGTCGGTCGCCTCGTACTTCACCTGCTCCACCGGGACGATGTCCGCCGGATCGACCGCCCGGAACGGACTGCCCCCCAGCGGCGTTTCGCGGAACGCGTAAGCCTTGACGCCGGTCAGCTTCACCGGAGACTTTCCCTTATTGTTCGTCCAGGCGAGCTGCTGCCAGACCGGAAGACTGAACTTTCCGGTCTGCGGATCGCGGAACCCGACTTTGTAAGCCACCCAGCGGCCGCCGTGCCCGGTCTGTTTCTTATAAGCCGACCCCAGTTCGAGCGGGCTGAGCAGACTCAGGCAGATCCCCATGTCGTATTTGGCGGCAAAATCGCTGATCACTTTGATCTTATCGACATACTCGTCCATATCGGGAGTCAGTTTCCTTTCGGAACCGGTATCCTTGCGATATTGTCTGAAAAATTCGTCGAATGCCACGATCAGCTCCTTGCAGCCGCGTTTTTTCCCCTCTTCGCAGATTTCGCGCAGACTCTGCACGCGCGGATTGAACCCGAGCGAAATATCGATTTTTTTATCGGGATCCGTCAGATCGGTCAGTTGCCGGTCGCTGGTCAGAATGACCTCGGTAGATTGCGCCCCTGCCGGAAGCGGACGGAACAGCAAAGCGAGTGAGCAGATACCCAGTATGCCCAAAAAGCGTAAAACGTTTATCATAATTCGAAATTTAGGTCGGACAGGAATAAAGGTTTTATCAAAGATAAGAATTTATTCGCAATACGGGACAAATCCGACACCATTCATACAATAATAAGGTATAAAAATCGTTCGAAAAGAAATATTTTTATATTGTCGGAATTTTTCTTATTTTTCAAAATAAATCTCCGCTCGAAGCAAAACCGAAACCGACAAAACGCGACACAGCACGGTATATCCCCGTTTTTCATTCCGGACCCAGACAAAAAAATTATCGGGCTCCCGGCCGCAGACAACTGAGCGCACAATTATTTGATAAAATAATTATTATGTATTGCATAATATTAATTTTATTATATATATTTGCAGTGCAAACTTCCTTTGCAGCCGACAGAATCGCCGTCAGTACAAACCGGAATACCGGAACCGACCCCGTTCATCCGTCTGCGGAGCAACCTCGAACCGACAAACTTTTTCCGACGACATGGCAAGCCTGATTAGACTGGAGAACATCAACAAAACGTATAACAACGGCTCCCCGTTGCACGTATTGAAAGGAATCGACCTGGAGATCAAGCGTGGCGAGCTGGTTTCGATCATGGGAGCCTCCGGCTCAGGCAAGTCGACCCTGCTGAACATTCTGGGCATCCTCGACGATTACGACACGGGCAGTTACTACCTGAACGGCACGCTGATCAAAAATCCGAGCGAAACGAAAGCGGCCGAATACCGGAACCGGATGATCGGATTCATCTTCCAGTCCTTCAACCTGATCAATTACAAAAATGCAATGGAAAACGTCGCGCTGCCGCTCTATTACCAAGGGGTGTCGCGTAAAAAACGGAATGCCATAGCGCTCGACTACCTCGAATCGCTGGGGCTGCGCGACTGGGCCGACCACATGCCGAACGAAATGTCCGGCGGACAGAAACAACGCGTCGCGATCGCCCGCGCGCTGATTACCGGGCCCGAGATCATCCTCGCCGACGAACCGACCGGCGCCCTGGACAGCAAAACCTCTCAGGAAGTGATGGATCTGCTGCGCAAGGTAAACGACACCGGAATGACGATCATCCTGGTCACCCACGAACAGGGCGTCGCCGACCAAACCGATAAAATCATCCACATCAAAGACGGGCTGATCGGCTCGGTAACCGACCTGAAACGATGAGGGAGCAACTGCAGGAAATCGCCTCGACAATCAGCCGCAACAAGCTACGGACATTCCTAACGGGATTTTCGGTGGCATGGGGCATTTTCATGCTGATCGTGCTGCTCGGATCGGGCAACGGGCTGCGCAACGCCATGCAGGATTCGTTCGGCGACCTGGCCGTCAATTCGATGCAGGTCTACGGCGGACGCACCTCGATGCCCTACAAAGGTTTCCAGAGCGGGCGAAACATTACCCCGAACCTGGACGACATCCAGGTTCTGACCAACGAATTTCCGGATCAAATCGCCCAGATCGCCGCCAGCGTTTACCACTGGGGAGCCAACCTGGCTTACGGCCGGGAGTACAACACGGCAAACCTGTACGGCGTCACGCCCAAATTTCCCGAAATCAAAGGCGTCCGCGTCACGGCGGGCCGATTCATCAACGAAACGGACATCAAGGAGCGGCGGAAGGTGGTCGTTCTGGACGACATGACCTCGAAAACCCTGTTCAAAGGGGCCGACCCGATCGGTAAAGTCATTCAGATCGACAAAATGGGATACACGGTCGTGGGTCTGTACAAAGGGAACAACTACTCATACACGCCGAGGATTTACAGCCCGATCAGCACGGTATTCCAAATCTACATGGCCAACAAACGGGACGTGGGGGATCTGTCGTTCACCGTCAAGGACATCCGGACGGACGAACAGAGCAAGGACTTCAAAGACCGGCTTTACGCCCGCCTGGGGGCGGCGCATACCTTTTCGCCGGACGACAAAAGCGCCATGTACATCTGGGACGTCATGGAGAACTACAAACAGGGGCAGATGATCTTCAACGGTATCGCGCTGTTCATCTGGATCATCGGGATCGGCACGCTGATCGCCGGCATCGTAGGCGTCAGCAACATCATGCTGGTGACCGTCCGCGAGAGGACATTCGAATTCGGCATCCGCAAGGCGATGGGCGCCAAGCCCTCGTCGCTGGTCAAGCTGGTGCTGATCGAATCGGTGCTGATTACCGCCGCATTCGGCTATATCGGCATGATCGGCGGGGTCGGCATCATGGAACTGGTCAACTTTTTCATGGAACGGGCGGCGGCGAACGCCCCGCAGGACAGCTTCGAAATGTTCAAGAATCCGACCCTCGACCTGTCGGTGACTCTAAGCGCCACGCTGGTACTGATCGTCGCCGGAATGATCGCCGGCTACGTGCCGGCCCGCCGGGCGGCCCGGATCAAGACGATCGACGCGATGCGACACAATAAATAACGAAACCGAGACGAAACGATGTTTGATTTAGACCGTTGGGAAGAGATCTGGCAGACGATCAGCAGGAACCGCAAACGCAGCATCATGACGGCGTTCGGCGTCTTCTGGGGCATATTCATGCTGACGATCATGCTGGGCGCGGGACTGGGATTGAAAAACGCCCTTTTCTCACAGTTGGGCGATATGTCCGTCAACTCCTGTTTCTTCTGGGGCGGCCGTACCTCGATCCCCTACAAAGGGCTCCCTTCCGGACGTTACTGGCAGTTCGAGAACGAGGACCTCGCTGCGATCAAAAAACAGGTGCCCAACGTCCGCAGCGTCGGCTCGGTCATCTGGGGCAGCGAATACAAATTCAGCCGGAACGACAAAAAAGGCGATTACAGCCTGGTAGGATACAATCCCGATTTTCAGCAGATCAGCCCGCAGCCGATCCGGTTCGGCCGGTTTTTCAACGAAATCGACATGGAGCAGCAGCGCAAGGTATGCATCCTCACCGAGCAGGTCTGGCTGGATCTGTTTCCCGGCGGCGAGGACCCGGTCGGCAGCACGATCCGCATGAACAACATGTACCTGACCGTGATCGGCATGATCAAAGTCCCCGACCGCGGGTTCCGGTTCCACGGCGACAAATCGGTATTGATGCCCGTTTCGACGATGCAACAAATGTACAACATGGGGCACAAGCTACACTCGGTGGCGGTCGCCGCAAACGACGATGCCGACATCAAAGAGGTGGAAACGAATATCAAACAACTGGTCTTCGCACGACACACCATATCGCCGGACGATACGAAAGCGGTCTACTCGCAGAACCTCGGCGAACAGGTCAACAAGTTCAACTCGCTGTTCGGCGGAATCGGCACGCTGACCTGGATCGTCGGGATCGGCACGCTGCTGGCCGGACTGGTAGGGGTCAGCAACATCATGCTGGTCATCGTCCGCGAACGAACGCAGGAGATCGGCGTCCGCCGGGCCCTGGGAGCGCGGCCCCGGATCATCATCTCGCAGATCATGAGCGAAAGTTTCGTGCTGACGTTCGTCGCCGGAATTTTCGGATTGGCGCTTGCGGTCGCACTGCTGTCGGGCGCCGAATCGGTACTCACGGCCAGCGCCGGACGGCCGATCCGCCCGCAGATCTCGTTCGGCACCGGTATGCTCTCGATGACGGTACTGATTCTCGGAAGCCTGCTGGCCGGCATCCTTCCGGCGAGCAGGGCGCTCAGGATCAAACCGGTGGATGCGATCCGCGAAGAATAAAATTAAAACGAAACTCAATTCACAAACGATATGAAAAAAGTTCTGAAAATTTCGCTGGGCATATTGTTCCTGATCCTGCTGATCGGGACATTCGTCTTCCTGTGGAACAAGACCCGGCCGGTCAAAGAGGTCTACGCCATCGTCAAACCGCACATCGACACGCTCGAAAAACGGGCAGTCGCCACCGGCAAAGTCGAACCCCGGGACGAGGTGCTGATCAAGCCGCAGATATCGGGGATCGTCTCGGAAGTGTACAAACAGGCCGGCGAACCGGTGCGTCAGGGCGAAGTGATCGCCAAAGTGAAAGTCATCCCCGATATGGCTACGCTGAACGCAGCCGAATCGCGCGTCAACGTGGCCCGGATCAACCTGGCTCAGACCAAACAGGAATTCGAACGCGTCAAGGGATTGTTCGACTCCGGCGTGGTCGCCAAGGAGGAGTTCGAGAAGAACGAAACGGAATACTCCAAAGCCAAAGAGGAGCTGCAGAACGCGCAGGACAACCTCGAAATCGTACAGAACGGCATTGCCAAGCGGAATGCGGAACTGAGCAATACGCAGATCCGCTCGACCATCACGGGAATGGTTCTGGACGTCCCGATCAAGGTCGGCAACTCGGTCATTCTGTCCAACAACTTCAACGACGGTACGACCATCGCGTCGGTCGCCGACATGAACAACATGATCTTCCGCGGAAAGGTGGACGAAACCGAAGTGGGACGCATCCGCGAAGGTATGCCCGTCAAGCTGACGATCGGCGCCCTGCAGGACATCTCGCTGGATGCGACGCTCGAATACATCGCGCCGAAAGGCACCGAGGAGAACGGAGTCATCATGTTCGAGATCAAGGCGGCGGCGAAAATTCCGGAAGACGTGTTCATCCGCGCCGGATACAGCGCCAACGCCGACATCCTGATCGACCGGCGCGAAGGGGTGATTTCAATCCCGGAAAGCTCCATCGAGTTCGAAGGAACCAAAACGTTCGTCAACCTGCTGACCAGCGACTCCACGGCGACCGACCAGACTTTCGAACGCAAGGAGATCCAGATCGGACTGTCGAACGGGGTCAACGTCGAAGTTACCGAAGGGCTGACCGGAAACGAACAGATCCGCGGGACGAAGACAACGCCGACCAAATAACGGATAAACCGCACATCCAGAACAGAAATCTCATATCGAATAAAACATAGAACCATGATCCGAACCCTTGCAGCTTTCCTATTGTCGGCCGCTCTTTCGGTTTCCGCTTCCGCTCAGCCGAAAGAGGACTGGACGCTTCAGCAATGTATCGACTATGCTATTGAAAACAATATTTCGGTCAAACAGTTCCAGATAAGCAGCAACAACCAGGAACTCCGGCTGAATACGACGCGCAACAGCCGACTGCCGAACGTGGGTATCAACCTCAGCGAGAACGCCTCCTTCGGCCGCGGTCCCGGACGCGACGGAACGACGGTCGATCACACGCAGTTGTCCACCTCGCTGGGAGCCTCCGCAAGTGTTACCGTGTTCGAAGGAATGCGTATCAAACACGACATCGCAGGACAAAAATTTTCCCTACAAGCTTCGCTGAAAGATTTGGAACGGGCGCGCGAAGACGTCTCGCTCAACGTGACCTCGCTGTACCTTCAGGTGCTGCTGAACAAGGAAATGGTCAAGGTAGCCGAAAATCAAGTCGAACTGAGCCGCCAGCAAGTCGAACGCAGCGAACTGCTGGTCAAAAACGGACGCAATCCGGAATCGGATCTTTACGAAAGCAAAGCGCTGCTGGCCAACGACGAAATGAACCTGACGCAGAGTCGGAACACGCTGCTGCTGTCGCTGCTCGACCTGAGCCAGGCGCTGAACCTCGAAAACAAGGACGGCTTCGACATCCGGATGCCCGACCTGGGAAATATCACGATCGCCTCGATGAGCCGCATGGAGACTCCCGGAACAGTTTACGATTACGCGGTCGGCAACCGGCCCCGGATACTGGCCGAACAACTCCGACTGAAAAGCAGCGAGAAAGCGTTGCTATCGGCCAAATCGGCTTTTTATCCGTCGATTTCGCTCGGAGCCGGATATAGCAACGGTTACTACTTCTCGATCTACGAAGGAGCCCGGAACGCCGCCTTTTTCAACCAGCTCAAGAACAACGGCAGCGAATACATCGGTCTGAGTATCAACATTCCGATATTCAACCGCAACGCGACGCGCAACAACGTTCGGATGGCTCAAAACAACATCCGCATCCAGGAGTTGGCCATTACCGAAGCCCAATTGGCGCTACGCAAGGAGATCGAACAGAGCTATTACAGCGCCGATGCGGCTTACCAGAAGTACCTGTCGGCCGAAAAATCGCTCGCGGCGGCTCGCGAAGCTTTCCGTTACCAGAAAGAAAAAGCGGACGCCGGACGTTCGACCATCTTCGACTACAACGATGCCAAAACCCGGATGGAAAAATCCGAATCGGACATGGTACAAGCCAAATTCAATTTCATATTCAGCCGAAAAATCCTCGATTTTTACGCCGGTCAACCGCTCGATTTCAGCATCTATTGATCCCGCGACAAATCGATCCGTTCCCTTACATCTCCTAACGGGCCTCCCTTCGCACAAGGACGGCCCGTTCTTTTTTACGCCGCGTCCGACGGAGCCCTCCGGATCTGGCACCGGCTTTGCCTTCGTCACAGGGTAAGAATCCGTTAAAACGTCCGTTATGAAAAAAACGCTGTTCGTCCTGCTATGCCTGCTGATCTCGCTGACAGCGGCGCGAGGCGGAGACAAAATAACCACGACCAATCCGGAGAGGCTGCCCGTCCAGGCACGAAAATTCCTCTCCGAGCACTTCTCGGACACCCGAATATCGATCATAAAGATTGAACCGAAAGGGTCGGCGACCACCTACGACGTCCTGATGGAAAACGGGGTGGCCGTAGCGTTCAACCACAAAGGAATGTGGACCGAAATGGACGCCAAGGTCGGTTCCGTTCCGCAGAGCGCCATCCCGGCCGATATCCTGCAATACGCGAGAGACCGCTTCCCGGGATGCGAAGTACAGGCTGCCAAACGAGACGGTAAAAACACCGAAATCAAACTTTCGAACCGTACCGAGCTCATGTTCAATGCGAAGGGAGAGCCGATCGACCGGGAAAAAGAACCGCGCGACGATTGACGGAAGACCCGCAGCGCCCCGAATCAATACAAATCGATAAACTCATAGCTGTTCCCGCATCCGTCGAGATATCTGATGAATTCGGCTTGCGGGATCACGATCGTCCCCGTGTTGTCGTTCGGATGAAAGCTCAGGGAGTGCTGCTGCCGCAGATTCCGGTCGAGAAACAGGTGCACGTGATTTTCCGTGTCGTTGATCAGTCCGAACGGCGATACGGAACCCGGACGGAGTCCCAGATACCGTTCCATCCGCTGTTCGGAAGCGAACGAGAGCTTTCCCTGTCGCAGCCGGCGTTCGAGATCGCGGATCGCCAGATTTCGGTCGCAGTCGAAAACGACGAGGTAATGCCGGTCGCCTTTATGATTGCGGAAAAAAAGATTTTTGCAGTGTTTCGAGCCGTCGTCGCGCCAATACAGCCGGGCCAGTTCGATCGTCGGGGCCGCCGGATGCTCGTAATAGTCGTACCTCAAGGCATACCGGCCCAAATAATCAAAAACGATTTGCTTACGATCCATCATTCGGGAATTTCGATACAAAGTTATAATAATACGTAAAAAATCATAACTTTGAATAAAACCGATCTTCCCGACTATGAAACGAATCCATCCGAACCGTTGCCGCCGAGCGGCGCTGACCGTCCTGTTATCCGTTTTTTCAGCCGTCACGCTACCGGCATCCGCTCCGCGTTCGCCGCAACAAACGGCGAACACGAAACCGACCTTGCATTTCCGTCCGCAGGACGCGAAGGCGGGAGACGTCATCCCGTTCTACTGGAAAGGAGACTACCATCTCTTTTACCTGAAAGGCCCGGATTGGGCGCACGTCGTCAGCCGCGACCTACTGCGTTGGCAGGAACTTCCGAACGCGCTGATTAAAGGTTCCGACCCGCTGGGACCGGACTGGGAGAGTATCTGGACGGGAAGCGTCGTCGAACACGGCGGAACCTTCTACCTGTTCTACACCGGCAAAAACAGCAACGATCCGCTCGGCGATCAGAAAGTGATGCAGGCGCGAAGCGTCGACCTGATCCACTGGACGAAACATCCGGAATATACGTTCTATGCCGACGGAAAGATTTACTGGAACAAAACGATCAACGGAGCAATCGACGACAAACAGATCTACCATCACCAGGCTTTCCGCGATCCGCACGTCGTGTGGAACGGCCGGGAGAACCGATGGTGGCTCGCCTTGCACGCCATGCTCGCCGACGGCTCGGCGCCGAACGTCGGCCTGTACACGTCCCGCGATCTGACGCACTGGACGCCGCACGCGCCGCTCGTCGTCTACCCGGCTTCCGTTTCGGGCGACTGTCCCGACCTGTTCGAGCTGAACGGCTTGTGGAACGTCAACTGCGCCGATTATCACTATATGCAGGTACGCGATACGGGGGCGATCGACCCGCCCGTACAGCCCTACGACTGCGGAGACCTCCGGGTGGCCAAAACCATGTCCGACGGGAAACGCAGGATACTGATCGGATGGATCGGCGATTATAAAAACGACTCGGATGCGGGAGAATACGAATGGGGCGGCACGCTGAGCATGCCCCGGGAACTATACGCCGATGCAGCAGGCCAACTGTATCAGCGCCCCGTGCGGGAAGTCGTCCGGCTGTTCGACCGGACGGCGTTGCGGGAAAAACGGGTCGGATTGAATACCCGGTACGACCTGCCCGGGAATTACATGCTGACGGCGACGCAGTTTCCGCAGAGCGGCTTCGGACAGGCGACGCTCCGTTTCAGGGAGTCCGCCGACCGGACGGAAGGGTACAGTCTGACCGTCGATTTCCAGACCGGCGAGATCGGAATCGGCAGCCGGTACCGCACCTTCCAAAGAAAGTGCGGCATCGATCCGTACGCCCCGTTGAAGATCCGGCTCTTCGTCGACGGCACGATCGCCGAATGCTTCGTCAACGACGCCTACTGCTTCACGATGCGCATCTACGACAGCCTCGGGACGGGAGTCTCTTTCCGGTCGACGGCCCCCGGCCTGACCGTAAAGGATCTGGTCGTCCGGGTATGCGAATAACCGTCCGCATCCAAAAAGCGAAGGCCCGGGAATGATCCCGAGCCTTCGCTTTATCGTTTTCCGTACTCGGTTACTTTCCGGAAACCATGCTGTTGTATTCGTCCTTGGCGCCCACGATAATCGTATCGAAATCGCGCTGCCCGGTACCGGCCGGAATCAAGTGACCGCAGATCACGTTCTCCTTGAGGTTCACCAACGGATCGACCTTACCCAGAATAGCCGCTTCGTTCAGCACCTTGGTCGTTTCCTGGAACGAAGCCGCCGACATGAAGCTGCTGGTCTGCAACGCCGCACGGGTAATCCCCTGCAGCACCTGATTCGACGTCGCCGGAATCACATCGCGCACCTGCACGAGCTTCAGGTCTTTCCGTTTCAGTTGCGAATTCTCGTCGCGCAACTTGCGCAACGTGATGATCATACCCGGTTTCATCGTCGCCGAATCGCCGGCGTCGGTTACGACGACCTTGTCGTACAAGTCGTCGTTGACAGCCATGAATTCCCACTTGTCGACGATCTGTTCTTCGAGGAAACGGGTATCTCCCGGATCTTCGATCTGCACCTTGTTCATCATCTGGCGAACGATCACCTCGAAATGCTTGTCGTTGATCTTCACGCCCTGCATCCGGTACACTTCCTGCACCTCGTTGACGATGTACTCCTGCACCTTGGTCGGGCCCTGGATCGCCAGAATATCCCCCGGCGTAATCGCGCCGTCCGACAGCGGCATCCCGGCGCGGACGTAATCGTTCTCCTGCACCAGGATCTGGCGCGACAGCGGAACGAGATAACGTTTCACATCGCCCACTTTCGAAGTAATGATGATCTCGCGGTTACCGCGCTTGATCTTGCCGAACGAAACCTCGCCGTCGATTTCCGAAACCACGGCCGGATTCGACGGGTTCCGCGCCTCGAACAATTCGGTCACACGCGGCAGACCGCCGGTGATATCGCCCGCCTTGCCGACGGCTCTCGGAATCTTAATCAGAATCTCTCCGGCTTTGACGGCGGCGTTCTCCTTCACGACGATATGCGCGCCTACCGGTAGGTTGTATTGTTTCTGTTCCTCGCCTTTTTTGTCCAGAATCTTGATGATCGGGTTCTTGGTCTTGTCTCTCGACTCGGTAATCACCTTCTCGCGGAAGCCGGTCTGCTCATCGAACTCGTCGCGGTACGTGACACCTTCAATCACATTTTCGAAAGCCACCTTACCGTCGTATTCCGAAATAATCACGGCGTTGTACGGATCCCACTCGCAAACCAGATCGCCCTTCTTGACCAAATCGCCGTCGTTCAAGTACAACGTAGCGCCGTAAGGCAGGTTGTGCGTATAAAGCACGATATCGGTATTGACGTCAACGATCCGCAACTCGGACAGGCGGCTGATCACCGTATTGATCTCTTTGCCTGCGTCGTTCTTGCTCTTCACCACGCGCAATTCGTCGATCTCAAGACGTCCTTCGTAGCGCGAAACGACGCTGTTGTCGGTCGCCACGCCACCGGCCACACCGCCGACGTGGAACGTACGCAGCGTCAGCTGGGTACCCGGCTCGCCGATCGACTGAGCGGCGATCACGCCGACCACTTCGCCTTTCTGAACCATGCGTCCGGTCGCCAGGTTGCGTCCGTAACACTTGGCGCATACGCCCTTGCGCGACTCGCACGTCAGCACCGAACGGATATCCACCGATTCCACATGCGCTGCGTCGATCGCCTCGGCGATCGTTTCGGTAATCTCTTCTCCGGCAGCCACGATCAACTCGCCGGTATGCGGATTGTAGACGTCGTGCACGGTCGTACGGCCCAGGATACGTTCGTACAGCGTCTGTACGACATCCTCGTTGCGCTTGATCGCCGTAGCGGTCAGGCCGCGCAGCGTACCGCAGTCCTCTTCGCAGATAATCACGTCTTGCGCCACATCGACCAGACGGCGCGTCAGATAACCGGCGTCGGCCGTTTTCAACGCGGTATCGGCCAGACCCTTACGGGCGCCGTGCGTAGAGATGAAATATTCCAACACCGAAAGCCCCTCCTTGAAGTTCGACAGGATCGGGTTTTCGATGACCTGACCTCCTTCGGCCCCGGATTTCTGCGGCTTGGCCATCAAACCGCGCATCCCGGAGAGCTGGCGGATCTGCTCCTTCGAACCGCGGGCCCCGGAATCCAGCATCATGTACACCGGATTGAAACCCTGCATGTCCTTGGTCAGGTGATCCAACACCGTCTTGGTCAGCTTCATATTGATATTCGTCCAGATGTCGATAATCTGGTTGTAACGTTCGTTGTTGGTGATAAGCCCCATGTTGTAGCTCTCCATCACCTCTTCGACGCGCTCGTAACCTTCGTTGACCAGCGCTTCCTTTTCATCGGGAATGATCACCGCATCGAGGTTGAACGACAGTCCGCCGCGGAAGGCCATCTGGTATCCCATGTGCTTGATATCGTCGAGGAAAGCCGCCGTTTTGTCGGCTCCGGCCTTCTTCATCACCAGGCCGATGATGTCGCGCAGCGAACGTTTGGTCAGCACTTCGTTCAGGAAGCCCACCTCTTTGGGAACCACCTGGTTGAAGATGATCCGGCCGACGGTCGTATCGACCAATTTACGAACCGGCTGCCCGTTCTCGTCGAGCGTATCGACCATTACTTTCACTTTGGCGTGCAGGTCGGCGCGTTTTTCATTGTAGGCGATCAGCGCCTCCTCGGGGCCGTAGAACTGAAGCCCTTCGCCCTGCGATCCGGCGCGCTCTTTGGTAATATAGTACAACCCGAGCACCATGTCCTGCGAAGGCACCGTGATCGGCGCTCCGTTGGCCGGGTTCAGGATGTTGTGCGAACCGAGCATCAGGATCTGGGCTTCGAGGATCGCCGCATTGCCCAGCGGCAAATGCACGGCCATCTGGTCGCCGTCGAAGTCGGCGTTGAACGCCGTACAAGCCAGCGGGTGCAATTGCAACGCCTTGCCCTCGATCAGTTTCGGCTGGAACGCCTGGATACCCAGACGGTGCAAGGTCGGGGCGCGGTTCATCAGCACCGGATGTCCTTTAATCACGTTTTCCAGGATATCCCAGATCACCGGATCCTTACGGTCTATGATTTTTTTGGCCGATTTAACGGTCTTGACGATTCCTCTTTCGATCAGTTTCCGGATCACGAACGGCTTGTAAAGCTCGGCCGCCATGTCTTTCGGAATCCCCATCTCGTGCATCTTCAACTCGGGACCTACGACGATGACCGAACGGGCCGAATAGTCGACGCGCTTACCGAGCAGATTCTGACGGAAACGTCCTTGCTTTCCTTTCAGACTGTCGGACAGCGATTTGAGCGGACGGTTCGACTCGGTCTTCACGGCGTTGCTCTTGCGCGAGTTGTCGAACAGCGAGTCGACGGCCTCCTGCAACATGCGCTTTTCGTTGCGCAGGATCACTTCCGGCGCCTTGATCTCGATCAGCCGTTTCAGACGGTTGTTCCGGATGATCACCCGGCGGTACAGGTCGTTCAGGTCGGACGTAGCGAAACGGCCTCCGTCCAACGGAACGAGCGGACGCAGTTCGGGCGGAATCACCGGAATCACTTTCAGGATCATCCACTCGGGCTTGTTGATCTCGCGCGACTCGCGGAACGCTTCCACCACATGCAGGCGTTTGAGCGCCTCGGCCTTACGCTGCTGCGAAGTCTCGGTGCTCGCCTTGTGGCGCAGCGAATAGGAAAGCTCGTCCAGATCGACCCGCTGCAACAGCGTGTAGATCGCTTCGGCCCCCATCTGCGCGATGAATTTATCGGGATCGCTGTCGTCGAGTTGCTGATTTCCTTTCGGCAGCGCGTTCAGGATATCGAGGTATTCCTTTTCGGCAAGCAGATCGAGATCGGACACTCCGTTCACGGCTGCAGCGCCGGCCTGTACGACGACATAACGTTCGTAATAGACGATCGCTTCGAGCTTCTTCGACGGAATACCCAGCAGGTATCCGATCTTCGACGGCAGCGAACGGAAATACCAGATATGAGCCACCGGAACCACGAGCGAGATATGTCCCATCCGTTCCCGACGTACCTTTTTCTCGGTCACTTCCACGCCGCAACGGTCGCAGACGATCCCTTTGTAACGGATCCGCTTGTATTTTCCGCAGTGGCATTCGTAGTCTTTCACCGGGCCGAAAATCCGCTCGCAAAAAAGGCCGTCCCGTTCGGGCTTGTAGGTGCGATAGTTGATGGTTTCGGGTTTCAGCACCTCGCCGCTCGAATTTTCGAGAATCTCCTCCGGAGATGCGAGACCAATGGAAATTTTCGAAAAACCGCTCTGTGCCTTATTGTCTTTCTTGAATGACATATTTTTAAACTTTTATTTATTCTTCAACAAGTAAACCTTCGAGCCGCGGCGAACTCGGGATCTTCCGCCGTTCGTCAGCAACACCGCTCTCCGGCCGACGCACTTTTAGTCCAGCTTGACGCTGATGGCCAATCCCCTGAGTTCGTGCAGCAACACGTTCAGCGATTCCGGAATGCCGGGCTGCGGCATGTTGTCGCCCTTGACAATCGCTTCATAGGCCTTGGCACGTCCCATCACGTCGTCCGACTTGATCGTCAGGATCTCCTGCAAAATGTTCGATGCGCCGAACGCCTCGAGCGCCCAAACCTCCATCTCTCCGAAACGCTGACCGCCGAACTGCGCTTTACCGCCCAGCGGCTGCTGCGTAATCAGCGAGTACGGGCCGATCGAACGGGCATGCATCTTGTCGTCGACCATATGGCCGAGTTTCAGCATGTAGATCACCCCGACGGTCGCCGGCTGGTCGAACTGCTCACCGGTACCGCCGTCTCGCAGATAGGTGCGACCACTGCGCGGTACGCCGGCCTGAGCCGTATATTCGTTGATCTGCTCCAGCGAAGCCCCGTCGAAAATCGGCGTGGCGAACTTCAGACCGAGTTCGCGGCCGGCCCATCCGAGCACGGTCTCGTAAATCTGTCCGAGGTTCATACGCGAAGGCACGCCCAGCGGGTTCAGCACGATGTCGACGATCGAACCGTCTTCGAGGAACGGCATGTCCTCGTCGCGAACGATCCGCGCCACGATCCCCTTGTTTCCGTGACGGCCGGCCATCTTGTCTCCCACGCGCAACTTGCGCTTCTTGGCAATGTACACTTTGGCCAGCTGGATAATTCCGGTCGGGAGTTCGTCCCCGTTGGTCAGGTTGTATTTCTCGCGCTTGAGAACCGCATCCAGTTCCTTGTACTTGATCGTATAGTTGTTGATCGTCTGTTCGATCAGCGTATCCAGACGCGCGTCGCCCGTCCATTTATCGGTGCCGATATTCAGGTAGTCGAGTTCGGCCAGCATTTTCTGCGAGAAACGCGTCCCCTGCGGGACCAGTTCCACCCCGAAATAATCGCGGATACCGATCGTCGATTTGTCTTTGAGCAACGTCCACAGTTTTTCGATCAGACGCTCTTTCAGCGCATCGGCCTGCTGCAAGAACTCGGTCTCCATCTTTTCCAACTGCGCCTTTTCGGAAGCCTTGCTCTTCTTGCCGTCCTTATTGGCGCGGCTGAACAGTTTCTTATCGACCACGACGCCGAACAGCGAAGGCTGCGCCTTCAGCGAAGCGTCTTTCACATCGCCGGCCTTGTCGCCGAAGATCGCACGCAGCAGTTTCTCTTCCGGCGAAGGATCGCTCTCCCCTTTCGGCGTGATCTTACCGATCAGGATATCGCCCGGCTGCACATTGGCGCCGATGCGGATGATACCGTTCTCGTCGAGATCTTTCGTAGCGTCTTCGCTGACGTTCGGAATGTCGGAAGTAAGCTCCTCGACACCGCGTTTGGTATCGCGCACTTCCATAATATATTCGTCGACATGCACCGAAGTGAAGATATCCTCGCGGATCACGCGTTCCGAGATCACGATGGCATCCTCGAAGTTGTAACCCTTCCACGGCATGAACGCCACTTTCAGGTTGCGCCCCAGCGCCAGCTCGCCGCCCTGCGTAGAATAACCTTCGGTCATGATCTGCCCTTTGGTCACTTTATCGCCCTTGCGAACCAGGGGTTTCAGGGTCATCGACGTGCTCTGATTGGTCTTACGATAGCGCGGCAGACGATAGGTCGTCACTTCCGGATCGAACGTAACGATCTTCTGGTCTTCGGTACGTTCGTATTTGACCTGAATCTGCGTCGCGTCCGAGAAGACGACTTCTCCTTCGCCTTCGGCGACGATCTGGATCCGGCTGTCGGCGATCATGTCTTTTTCCAGACCCGTTCCGACGATCGGAGCCTCCGGCATCACCAACGGCACGGCCTGACGCATCATGTTCGATCCCATCAGCGCACGGTTGGCATCGTCGTGTTCGAGGAACGGGATCAGGCTGGCGGCGATCGACGAAATCTGGTTCGGCGCAACGTCCATCAGATCCACTTCCGTAGCCGTCACCACCGGAAAATCGCCGTTGTCGCGCGCTTTGATCTTGTCCGGCACGAGGAACTCGCCCGCATCGTTCAGCGGAGCGTTGGCCTGCGCAATGGTCAGTCCTTCCTCCTCTTCGGCGCTGAAATAATGAATCCCTTTATCCGTCAGATCGACCCGTCCGTCCGCCACTTTGCGGTACGGCGTTTCGATAAAGCCCATGTCGCTGATTTTCGCGTAAACGCACAGCGACGAAATCAATCCGATGTTCGGGCCTTCCGGCGTTTCGATCGGACACAGACGGCCGTAATGGGTATAGTGCACGTCGCGCACTTCGAATCCGGCGCGTTCACGCGACAGACCGCCGGGCCCCAGAGCCGACAGGCGGCGCTTATGGGTCATTTCGGCCAGCGGATTGGTCTGATCCATGAACTGCGACAGTTGGTTCGTTCCGAAGAACGAATTGATGACCGACGACAGCGTTTTGGCATTGATCAGGTCTACCGGTGTAAACACTTCGTTGTCGCGCACGTTCATCCGTTCGCGGATCGTACGCGCCATGCGGACGAAACCTACGCTGAACTGGTTGGCCAACTGCTCGCCCACCGTGCGTACGCGGCGGTTCGACAAGTGGTCGATATCGTCCACGTCGGTCTGCGAGTTGATCAGCAGAATCAGGTAACGGATGATGGCGATGATATCCTCCCGCGTCAGGATCCTTACGTCCGGAGAGATGTCCAGATCCAGTTTCTTGTTGATACGGAAACGCCCCACATCTCCCAGATCGTAACGCTTGTCCGAAAAGAACAGCTTTTCGATCACGTCGCGCGCAGTCGCCTCGTCGGGCGGCTCCGAGTTACGCAACTGGCGGTAGATATAGACGACGGCCTCTTTTTCGGAGTTGCACGGGTCTTTCTGCAGGGTATTGTATACGATGGAGAAATCGGTGCCGTTCTGGGCCTCCTTATGGATTAGGATGCTTTTGGCGCCCGACTCGATAATGTCTTCAATATGGCTCTCTTCGAGGACGGTCTCCCGGTCGATGATGATCTCGTTTCGTTCGATCGAAACCACCTCTCCGGTATCTTCGTCCACAAAGTCTTCAACCCATGTCTTCAGCACCCGGGCAGCCAGCCGCTGTCCGACCATCTTCTTCAGGTTGGCTTTAGTAACCTTTACATCCTCCGCAAGGTTAAATATCTCTAAGATCTGCCGGTCGCTCTCGAATCCGATCGCACGGAGCAGCGTGGTTACCGGCAATTTCTTCTTTCGGTCGATATAGGCGTACATCACGTTGTTGATGTCCGTCGCAAACTCGATCCACGACCCTTTAAACGGGATGATACGGGCCGAATAGAGTTTGGTTCCATTGGTATGGGTGCTCTGACCGAAGAACACCCCCGGGGAACGGTGCAACTGCGATACGATTACGCGTTCGGCGCCGTTGATAATGAACGTGCCGCGCGGAGTCATATAGGGAATGGTGCCGAAGTAAACGTCCTGAATCACCGTATCGAAGTCCTCGTGTTCGGGATCGGTACAGTACAGCTTCAGCTTCGCTTTCAGCGGTACGCTGTACGTCAGTCCGCGTTCGAGACACTCGTCCTGGCCGTAACGGGGCGGATCCACGTAATAATCGATGAATTCCAGCACGAAGTTGTTACGCGTATCGGTTATCGGGAAGTTCTCCATGAACACCTTGTACAGCCCTTCGTTTTTGCGGTTCTCGGCCGTGGTATCTAATTGGAAAAAGTCTTGAAATGATTTGAGTTGCACCTCCAAAAAATCGGGATAATGCAATCTGTTTTTTACGGAAGAAAAGCTAATACGCTGATTATCTGTTTTTGAAGACATTGTATCCAATAATTAAAGTTGAAGATAAGAACTGATTTGAAATGCGCTTCTGCTTTCAGTTTCAAACGCGGCAACTGACCCGGCAGTTCAAACGACCGATCGGAAAAATCCGTTCGGGATCACTGGTTTTCCACCCCTGCCATCTCTTTTTGCAAAACATAACCGCCCGTAGGGCCCGGTTACTGGCTGTTGCTTCTGTTAAATGAGAAAAGGTATAGAGTCTATCAGAATAGACTCTACACCCGATATGTTCTGAACTATAAGCAGTTACTACTTAACTTCAACTTCAGCGCCAGCTTCTTCGAGCTGAGATTTAACCTGTTCTGCTTCTTCTTTGGAAACGCCTTCTTTGATAGCTTTCGGTGCGCCATCAACCAGATCCTTAGCCTCTTTCAGACCCAGACCGGTAATGTCTTTCACTACTTTCACTACCTGCAGTTTCGCCTGACCTGCGCTCTTCAGGATCACGTCGAAAGACGTTTTCTCAGCAGCAGCGGCGCCACCGTCGGCAGCAGGAGCAGCGGCAACGGCAACAGCAGCAGCAGCGGGCTCAATTCCGTATTCTTCTTTCAGAACATTGGCAAGTTCGTTTACTTCTTTAACTGTCAAGTTAACCAACTCCTCAGCTAATTTTTTGATATCGGCCATCGTAATATAAAATTTTTAAAATGTTTGACTTTTAAACGTTTTGGTTAATTTTCGGGAACCATTCCTTCGGCAGCGGACTCAGGCGGATTTTCGATAACGCCCTCCGGCAAACCGTCCGGAAATATTATCCCCTTGCTTCGAGGGTTTTAACCAACCCTGCGATTTTTTGTCCGGCAGAACCCTGCAGTGCGGAGATAACGTTCTTCGCGGGAGACTGCAACAGTCCGATGATGTCACCAATAAGCTCTTCGCGCGACTTGATGTTAACCAGTTCCTCTACGGCGGCATCGCCCAGATAGATGCAATCTTCCACGCATGCAGCTTTCAGAACCGGTTTCGGATTCGCCTTGCGGAACTCCTTGATCAACTTGGCGGGACTCTTACCCACGTTGGCGAACATGATCGCCGTTTCGCCTTTCAGCGAAGGGAGCACCTCCTCGTTAATCTTCCCGGTCTGTTCGAGAGCCTTGATAAACAACGTATTCTTCGCAACCACCAGCTTCACTTCCTTTTCGAAACAAAGCTTTCTCAAAGCAGCGGTCTGCTCTGCGTTCAGTTCCGAAGTATCGGTAATGTAGTAGTGAGCGTATGCGGTGAGCTTCTCGGCCAGACTATCAATTACAACTTTTTTCTCTTCCCTGTTCATCGTCTTTCGGTTTATTTGTTTTCAAGGGATTTGGGATCAATCTGCAAGCCCGGGCTCATCGTAGTAGAGAGAAATATACTCTTCACGTAAGTACCTTTAGCCGTAGCCGGTTTCAATTTCATGATTACATTCATGAACTCGTTGGCATTGTCGACGATCTGTTCCGCAGAGAACGCGATCTTGCCGATCGAAGAGTGAACGATACCGAATTTGTCGACTTTGAAGTCGATCTTACCGGCTTTCACCTCTTTTACCGCCTTTCCGACTTCCATCGTAACGGTACCCGTCTTAGGGTTCGGCATCAGGCCACGGGGACCCAGAATACGTCCGAGCGCACCCACCTTCGCCATTACATTAGGAGTTGTGATGATCACGTCCACATCGGTCCAACCGCCTTTGATCTTCTCGATGTATTCGTCCAAACCTACGTAATCGGCGCCTGCCTCGGTCGCTTCGGTCTCCTTGTCGGGAGTACAAAGCACCAGCACGCGAACCGATTTCCCGGTTCCGTGAGGCAACGTAACGACACCTCTTACCATCTGGTTGGACTTACGGGGATCAACACCAAGTCGCACGTCCAAATCCACGGAAGCATCGAATTTCGTAAAGGTAATCTCCTTTAGAAGAGCTGCCGCCTCGCTGAGCTTGTACGCCTTATTCGGTTCAATCTTAGCAAGAACTAATTTTCTATTTTTGGTCAGCTTACTCATTTCAGTAATTTTTATCAATTACAAATTAGGAAATTCACCAACGACATCGATACCCATGCTACGTGCTGTACCGGCCACCATCCGCATCGCGGACTCAAGCGTAAAGCAATTCATATCCGGCATTTTATCCTGGGCGATCTCCTTGATCTGATCCCAGGTCACCTTGCCTACCTTTTTACGGTTCGGCTCGGCGGAACCCGACTGAAGCTTTGCGGCTTCCTTGAGCTGTACGGCTACCGGCGGCTGCTTAATGATAAAGTCGAACGACTTATCGCCATAAACGGTGATAATGACAGGAAGTACCTTGCCTGCCTTGTCCTGGGTCCTCGCATTGAACTGTTTACAGAAGTCCATGATGTTCACTCCTTTCGAACCCAGAGCGGGCCCTACCGGAGGCGAAGGATTGGCGGCACCACCTTTGATCTGCAGTTTAATTAACGCAGCAACCTCTTTTGCCATAATTTTCCTTGGTTAATTATTCTTTTTCTACTTGCATAAAGCTCAACTCCATAGGAGTCTTGCGCCCGAATATCTTCACGGAAACCGTGAGTTTCTTCCGCTCGTTGTCCACCGCCTCGATCGTACCCGAAAAGCTTGAGAATGGGCCATCGGTAACCTTGACGGTTTCTCCTTCGAAGAAAGGAACTTCGTTTTCCTCCTCGCTGACGCTCAGTTCGTCGACACGTCCTAAAATCCGGCTCACTTCCTGAGGGCGGAGAGGGGTTGCCACCATGGAAGAAGCCTTCGTGTCTCCGAGGAAGCCTAAGACGTTGGGAGTGTTGCGAAGCATAAACGGGATTTCGCCCACGAGAGCGGCCTCGACCAATACATAGCCCGGATAAGAGACCTTTTCCCGGCTGATCTTTTTACCGTTTTTGATCTGGTAAACTTTCTCAGTCGGAATCAGAACCTGGGAGATATAGTCTTCGAGGTGAGAATTCTGGACTTCCGTCTCGATGTATTCCTTCACCTTTTTTTCCTTACCTCCGATGGCACGGATCACGTACCACTGTTTTTGCTCTTTTTCGCTCATCTTTATCTTTTCTTTACAGAATTAATAAAGAATACTATATATGGCCTTCATGATGTTCTCGAATGCCAGGTCCATCGCAAGAATCACTACAGCGAATAACAGGGAAGCTGTCATAACAATTACCGCTGAATTGGAAAGCTGATTCCAGGACGGCCACGTCACCTTTTGAACAAGCTCGGCGTAGGCGTTTTTAACGTAATTAATAAATCTCATTGTCGTAACGTTTTTAGCACGAGTGGAGAGATTCGAACTCCCATCAACGGTTTTGGAGACCGCTATTCTACCCTTGAACTACACTCGTTTGTAAGGCGGCGCGCCGAACGCGCCGCCTTGAAAGTATTTCGAAATTACTTAATGATTTCGATGATCTGACCGGCACCTACGGTACGGCCGCCTTCGCGGATTGCGAAACGCAGACCTACGTTCAGGGCTACGGGGTAGATCAGGGTAACGGTGATCGTTACGTTATCGCCCGGCATAACCATTTCTACGCCTTCCGGAAGTTCCACTTCACCGGTTACGTCCAGCGTACGCAGGTAGAACTGCGGACGGTATTTGTGGTGGAACGGCGTGTGACGACCGCCTTCTTCCTTTTTCAGGATATAAACCTCGGCTTTGAACACCGTGTGCGGGGTGATCGAACCCGGTTTGGCAACGACCATACCGCGTTTTACGTCTTTCTTGTCGATACCGCGCATCAGCAGACCGACGTTGTCGCCGGCTTCGCCCTGATCCAGCAGCTTGCGGAACATTTCCACGCCCGTACAGGTCGAAGTCATCGACTTTTCGGCCAGACCGATGATTTCCACCGGATCGCCCACGTGGATCACGCCGGTTTCAACGCGACCGGTCAGCACGGTACCGCGACCGGTGATCGAGAATACGTCCTCGACAGGCATCAGGAACGGTTTTTCGTTTTCACGCGGAGGAATCGGAATGTACGAGTCAACGGCATCCATCAATTCCATGATCTTGTCTTCCCATTTGGCTTCGCCGTTCAGACCGCCCAGCGCAGAACCGCGGATAATCGGGGTATTGTCGCCGTCGAATTCGTATTTGCTCAGCAAGTCGCGAACTTCCAGCTCAACGAGGTCGAGCATTTCGGGATCGTCCACCATGTCGCACTTGTTCAGGAATACGACGATTTTCGGCACGTTCACCTGGCGGGCCAACAGCACGTGTTCGTTGGTCTGGGGCATCGGACCGTCGGTAGCGGCAACCACGAGGATCGCGCCGTCCATCTGAGCGGCACCGGTAACCATGTTCTTCACATAGTCGGCGTGGC